>Ga0207046_10035_pt1 | contig 36246 bp, 38 predicted proteins | sample Alteio_BWMinCont_66_FD_153303 | JGI IMG/M metagenome (GOLD analysis project Ga0207046, IMG submission 153303) | Enriched cells from forest soil in Barre Woods Harvard Forest LTER site, Petersham, Massachusetts, United States -... | ecosystem: Environmental > Terrestrial > Soil > Temperate forest >...
GTCGGGCATTGATCCTGTCGGCAGGCGCTTGCGGTTAGGGGGAAATCCGAGCCTGCCTTGGGTAACCGTGGTCGGTATTGTCAAAGATATGAAGCAAGACGGATTGGACACAGATGGAGTCCCCCACATTTTTAGACCAATCTATCAGCAATCGGGGCGGGTAATGAGCGTCGTGGCGCGGACATCGCTCCCCGCATCACTTCTTGAATCACAGATTCGGAGTGAGATACAAACAGTGGATCCTACCTTGCCAGTATTCAATATCCGCTCCATGAACGATGTGATGGATGTTTCAATTGCTCCGCGCCGATTCTCGGCGGAATTGGTTGGAATGTTCGCGGCCGTCGCGATGCTTTTATCCTCCATTGGCATCTATGGATTGCTGGCTTACCTAGTTGGCCAGAGGTCTCGTGAGATTGGAATCCGAGTCGCCTTGGGAGCCCAGCGGCCTGATATTCTCAAACTCATTCTCGGCAAAGGGCTATTGATCGCCGGTACTGGAATTGCGATTGGATTGATCCTTTCTGCAATCTCAGCACCGATGATTGCAGGTCTTCTGTATGGCGTTCATCCGCTTGATGTGATCGTCTTCGTCACAGTCCCGCTGATTTTGTTGGTTGTCGCCTTTCTGGCGACTTACATTCCCGCTCGTCGCGCGACGATCGTGGATCCAATCATTGCCTTACATGAAAGCTAGAACTGCGAGGCTAGAAACGTAACCGACTGCCAAGGAGAAGAAAGTGTCCGTTTACGAAAGGCTAGAGGCTCTCAACATCGCACTTCCAAAACTAACGCCGCCAGTGGCAGCTTTTGTACCCTTCCTGCGCAGCGGCAATTTGATTTTCTTGTCTGGTCACATTGCCAAACTCGACGGCGCGTCTGTCGAAGGACAGGCTCGTGATGATCGAGGCTATAGCCGTTGAGTAGAACGGAACAGAATAGGCTGATGCCGAGAAGGAGACCTCATGGCCACAATTCAAACTGCAGTCGACTGGCAGAAGCAGTGGTTCGAGATTGCAGACGCAACTTATTTGAATACGGCAGCCCATGCGGCCATCCCCCGTGTGGCCCTGCATGCGGTGCAAACCTCAATTGAAGTCAACAAGTCTCCGCATCACATGGACGACGTCGTTTTCTTCGAAGCTCCAAGCCGAATTCGGGCATCCCTCTCGAAAATGATTGGGGCGAAACCGGAAGAAATCGCGCTCACGACCGGGGCCAGCACCGGCGTTGCGGCCGTGGCCCATTTCCTGAGGTGGAAGCCGGGCGATGAGGTTATTACTGCCAAGGGAGAATTTCCACTGCAATATGCCACCTGGAAACCCATGGAAGAACGCCAGGGCGTGAAATTCAAAATCGTAGAGCCGCGAGACCGCTTCATCACGGCAGATGATCTAATCCAAGCGCTGACGACTAGAACACGCGTCGTTTCCGTCAGTCATGTGCGCTTTGATGACGGCTCGCTGTTGAATGCGGCCCGCGTGGCTGCGGCATGCCACGCTCAGGGCTCGCTATTTGTGCTCGATGTAAGCCAGTCTTGTGGTGCGGTGCCGATGGATGTCAACGAGCTTGGCGCCGATTTTTTAGTGTGCGCTGGATACAAATGGCTCCTTAGTCCTTATGGCACGGGATTCTTTTGGGTGAAGCGCGAACACCTGGACACTGTGCGTCCAGGTCCGTTTTATTGGACGGCCCAGGGCGCTGAAGATGATTTTTTTAAGTTGAATTTTGTCGATCCCGCACCATACCGCAGTGCCAAGCGCTGGGATGCGGCGGAAGCGGCCACTTATTTCAATTTCAACCTGACGGCTATGGATGCCTCGGTAGATTTTGTGCTGCGGGCCGGGCCCGAATTGGTACTCGAGCACAACCGAAAATTGATTGATCTCTTGTTCCAACGCCTCCCGAAAGGCTGCGTTCCGGCGAGTCCGCTGGACTCCGCAGAGCGCGGGCCTTACGGCTGCTTCACCGCGCGGACTCCTGAAAGGACCTCCGAGCTTTATCAGAAGTTGCGGAAGAAACAAGTTGTCGTGGCGATGCGAGAGGGTAAGATCCGCGTCTCACCCCATTTGTTCAATTCAGAGCGGGACATCGACCGCCTGATCAACGTGGTGGCCGCATGATGTTGACGCGGAATTTTGTTCGCGGGAGAAGGATGACCCCTGAGGTGATCTCAAATCGCACCAACAAGACTCAAGGTGTCACGCAACTTAGGGGTGAAATTATTTCGTGGTGCGGTTGACTTTTGCCGACTACTACTAACCTTCAGAGGGTGAGTTATGACGACGCCTTTCTACAAAATCGTGCTGGGAACTGCGATTCTCGCGATGAGCAATCTGGCCGCCGTCGCCCAGACGAATACCATCAAACCAGCGTACGATTTTTCCCTTTCGCGGGAAGAGAAAATCAAGCTGGCCGAGAGCGCGGGCCCACCCGAGGTTTCCAGCAAGGCTACTGTCTATGTTCTTGACAGCACTGGCTACGTAAAAGTCCGAGACGGAAGCAATGGCTTCTCCTGCTTTGTGGACCGGCAAGCGCCGGTCAATCTGGAACCCACTTGTTTTGACGCTGAAGGAAGCGCAACGACGCTCCTTACCCGGTTCTTCGTGGAGGCGCAACGCGCGCAGGGGAAGAACGAGGACCAAATCAAGGCTGATCTCGATGAGGGTTATCGGACTGGGAAGTTCCAGGCTCCGCGCAAGCCCGGAATCGTTTACATGCTTTCAGACCTGGGCTACCTTTTGGTTCCCACGGCGAACAAACTGGTGCACATTCCGCCGCATCTGATGTTTTATGCGCCTTATGTCACCGACAAGGATATCGGTTCCCCGCCAAGTGCGCGGAACATGCCTCGCGTGCTTAGGGCGGGCCAGCCGGACGCTTACATTATTGTGATGGCGCCATCCGAGGGAGCGCACTGAGTCTCTTCGGGGAAATCGGGAAATCGGGGACAGACGGCCGATTGCGTCGGTCGTCGATCTGAGTTCATGCGACGGAGCTAGACTGAGCTGTTCGGTTTGACGGGAGGATCATGGAGATACGGACGATCGGCCCATTCCTTCATTATTTTGGCAACGTGCGGGAGCGCACTATGCGCGTGGCGCGTTGTATTCCGCCGGACAAGATCGATTGGACCTACGCACCGGCCAAGTTTACTTTGGGCGATCTGTTGCGGCATCTGGCGGTAGCGGAACGATATATGTGGGCGGAAAACGTGCAAGGGCGTCCGGCTCGTTACACGACGCACGGAAAAGAGCTGGCGGACGGTTACGACAATGTGATGGCGTTTGTCGAACGCTTGCACGCGGAATCGATGGAAATTTTCGGACGACTCACCGATGAAGATCTACAGAAGAGATGCAAAACACCCGATGATGCGCCCATCACTACGTGGAAGTGGCTGCGCTTGATGGTCGAACACGAGATACATCATCGTGGGCAAGTTTACATTTACTTGTCATCGCTCGGCGTCGCCACGCCGCCACTCTATGGCCTAACCTCCGAACAAGTCCGCTGCCGCGCCGCCGTGGATTGATTTTCACGGAGCTGCGCTCGACTTGAAGGTCGTTTCATTGAGCATCCGAACTTAACTCGATATCTAATAGAAGGCATAGCGCTTAAATGACGTCGGTCTATGAACGATTGAAGAATCTGCAGATTACTTTGCCTGGCGTTCCACCCCCTGTGGTGGATGGCTACGTTGCTGCTTTCGTTCCGTTTGTCCGGACCGGCAATCTGATTCATTTGTCGGGGCGGCTCGCAAAGAAGAATGGAAAGCTTTTGTGCGGCAAGCTAGGCGAGGAGATTACCACCGCCGAGGGGAAACAAGCGGCACGCAGCGTCGCCATCGAATTACTTGCCACTCTTCAGGCCGCCATCGGCGATCTGAATGACGTTCGACGGATTGTGAAACTATTGGTCTTCGTCAACAGTGAGCCGCATTTTACGGAGGCCCACATGGTCGCCAATGGGGCTTCCGAATTGTTCATCGAAGTCTTTGAAGAGCGAGGAGCCCATGCGCGCAGCGCCTTGGGCGTGTCGCAGATTCCGTTTGGTTGCTGCGTTGAGATCGAGATGGTTGTGGAGACATTTGTATCAGAAAGTGAATGCGAACTGTGACATGCACACGACTCCACGAGATGTTCGGCCGCATACGCAGTCTACCGGGAGGACCAATGGCAGAGACGTTCGAAGCCTACCGAAACCGAGTCCTGAGCTATCTTGGCGATGAGGAGCCCATCGGTGTACAACAAGCCACTCCATCCCAGCTCGAGCGTCGACTGCGCGATGTCGCGCCCGAGGAGTTGATCTGGCGTCCTGCGCCTGAAAAGTGGTCAATCGCCGAGATCGTAGCGCACTTGGCGGACGCGGAGCTGGCGATGGGGTGGCGATTGCGAAACATGCTGGCGAATCCGGGCGTGGCCTTAACGTGGTGGGATCAGGCCGAATGGGCGGAGCGCTTGGGTTACGCGCAGCAAGATGCAAGCCTTTCGGCAGGGGTCTTTCGGGCGCTGCGCGAGAGCAACCTGCGACTGTTGGAGTCGGTCCCGCGCGCACGGTGGGTGGAGTGCTATGGGGTCCACGAGGTACGCGGACGGCAAACGGTCGAGGAGTTCGTCCGCTTGGAAGCGGCGCACGACTTGAACCATCTTCGGCAGATCGACCGCATCTTGGGTGGGCGTATGTAGTGGTAGCCGTTTGGCTGCCAACGCCTCGGCGAGCGCACTCAGTCGGTTGTGGCGTTGAAAATGGGAATAAAAGAGCGTGAAGGACGTGTAGAGGTTTTCTTCTATGGCCTGTTCATGGACGAGGAACCGACGACCTCTTCCATGCCATGGAAGCGCGCTCCCAGCTGCGCCACAGGCCCACGATTGAAGACAAAAAGCCCACGCCCGCCAAATCGGGATCGAGGCAAGTACCGAATTCATTTCGCCGCTGGCATTCCACGCCGACGCGCCACTTTACATCCCAGGTGTCAAGACTAGGATTCCAGCAGAGCTCGTAACTTGTGAGCATATCTGCGACTCGACGTGACCACCGTTCCTTCTGCCAGTATGATGTCGTATACCCCATCGAACATCGGACGAATCTCGCTAATGCGGGCACTGTTCACGATGGCCGATTTCCGCACTCGGATGAAGTGGTGTGGCGCCAGCTTCTCTTCCAGGTGTGCCAGGGTTTCCCGCAACAGGTGACTGGCGCTGGCGGTGTGTATGCAGGCATAGTTTCCCGTGGCTTCGATCCACAAAACGTGGGAAACGGGAACAAAGAAAATCCGCTTCTTGTCCTTTACCACAAAGCGTTCCAACGGGCGGAGACTACGGAGGGATTGGAGCAGTGGTTCGAGACCTCGATTTGCTTTCCTGGACTGTTCGAGGACCTGGAGTGCGTGAACCAGGGCCTTGGTAAATCGCTCCTTATCATACGGTTTCAAGAGATAGTCAACAGCGTGCACTTCGAATGCACGAATGGCGTGCGCATCGTGAGCCGTGACGAAGATATATACGGGAGCGGGGCCGGTCGATGGCTCCACATTTTCGATAACCCCAAAGCCATCCAGATCGGGCATCAGCACATCGAGAAAAACGATGTCGGGATGAAGTTCATTGATCTGCTCCACCGCTCTTATTCCGTTCGCCGCCTCCCCTACAACTTCAATGCCGTTGTGTTCGGCCAGATAGCGACGGATACCGCGGCGGGCGATCGGTTCGTCATCGACGATGAGGACTCGTGTCTTCATGCGAACTCCTCAGTGGAATGGTGATGATGGCCTCACAGCCTCGACCGTTGCCCCCTGTAAGTTCCAGCGACGACTCGTCCCCGTAGAGCTGTTTCAATCGTGACTGGACGTTGGTGAGTCCGACGCCGAATCGTAAGCGCGATCCCGGTGCCGGACCCGGGCCATCATCGCGGACACAGAGCCAAACTCTGCCGTTGTGGCGTTTGGCAGCGATCTCTAGCCGGCCTGCGGCGGAATCGACGCTGATGCCGTGCTTGATGGCATTCTCAACCAGTGGCTGAAGCGCCAGGCTCGGTACATAGACTGCGAGAAGGTCAGGTGGCACGTCCATGTGAACTTTCAAGCGATCATGAAAGCGTGTCTGTTCGATCTCCAGATACTTGCCGACGAACTCGAGCTCGCTCTGCAAGGTGATCTCGTTCTCCCGCCGTTCGAGGGCCATGCGCAGCAAGTCGCCGAGGCAGACTAGCAAATGGCTCGCAGCATCGACGTCTTCCTGCATCAGGATTCCAATGGTGTGAAGACTGTTGAACAAAAAGTGCGGATGTAACTGGCTCTTAAGGTTCTCAAGTTCGGCATGGGAGAGCTGCGTCTCCAGTTGCGCCGCTATAGTCTGGCGCTCCATAGCGGCCTGGTAAAAGTGGATCGACTGATACAATCCCATAACTAACCAGTACGTAAGCATGCCAGTAAAGCTCATAGATAGAACACTGACTGCGAATGGCGGGAGAAGGCGCAGCACGCCAGGATCGGTTATGCGAAAAACTGACCCCAGAAGTCCACGGCTCAGAAAGTATTCGGTGACAGATGCCAGGGGAGCCATCATGAGCGACGTGATTGTGTGGAGCGCTATATGAGGTACAAACCTCGGCCCCGTCAACGGGAACCGTTTGGCCAGACCAATCACAAGCGGTGTGTAGGCCGCCCATACGTACCAGTAGACAAGTTCGAGCGCACCCACGCTCGCCCAGCTGACGTGGATACCCTGTACTTTCACCAGCACGATCCTGCGCACGGCGAACAACAGTCCTACAATCGTCCACGCACACAGGATCAAAATCCATCTCGTCCGTCCCATATCTGGTGTGGCCTGCAGCAATGGGTGTGTCGACCCTCCGGCACGGATTATAGCTGAACCTTCGAAGGAGACAGCACTGAGGACAGTGCCGTCGAGAGCGCCAAGTTCTCTTGGCAAAGCAATTTCACCGGTCCACCGGTCCAGCTTTGCGAACCGGCAATCGGGCAGTTGCTGGCAAACGCGCCAACTCCACGTCCATCGCAGCTGAAGAAGGGCCTTTGTCTAGGTTGATTAGGGAGAAAGGTAAGGAGCTCAAGACTCCACGTGCTGCCATCCCACTGTAACGAAGCGTTTGAAACGGAAGGTCCAAAGTCTTTGGCCGCCAACGGCCCAGACGTTGTGCTGGATACCGCTGCCACCCTTGAATTCCGGTTTTGCCCTGTGAACGGATCCGTGGCAACAGTATTTGACGGCCAACTCTGACCGCTTGTCTCATTTCGGACACCGCATGTCACTTTTCCTGCAAACACTGGTTTTTCGCGGCATATGTTCCGTGAGCAGGAGCATCGCCAAGAACGTATTGGCGTTGGGATGACGCCGTGGCCGACAGGGCCTACAAGAGGAGAAGAAGCGAATGAAATCGAGATTGGCAACTTACATGAATCTGGGGGGGCGCATTCTGGTCTCCACGTTACTGGCGGTAATCGTAACGGCCGCAGCCGGGACGCAAAGTGCTCCTGCCGTCAGTTCGGCAGAAGCGCGAAATGCGATTCAAGTCGGTTACGCCGAGTGGGCTAAAGCGCGTGTGGCGCTGGACATGAACACGATCGAGAGGATGCTGGCTCCGGATTTCTACGTCCAAACTCCCGACCAAAAACATACACGGCAGGAGTTTATCAATAGCATGGCTTCACTCAAGATAACGCGATTTGACGCCAGCGTGCTCACGGTCGAACCCAGAGGCAACGACTGGTCGGTACTCATATTTGAGAAAGGAGAGGTCGAGACCAAGGACAAGGATGGCAAAACGAGCAAAGGGTACATCGTGCTGGTTGCACGGGATGGCTGGAGAAAATTGAACGAAAACCAATGGACACTCCTGTCCTCCGAGCCACTGGGCCAGCAACGGTGGCTGGAGATTCCGCCGATCGCGAACTGGTAATGGAGTTTTCAAATGATGTCCTCCGCCGGTCCCGATTCAGCTGGAGGCCATCTCATAAATCGGTTTTGAAAACAGTTGCGGTTCGGGCTATGCATCTTAGCCCGATCGGGGGGTTCTGATGACCACGTTATTTCAGGACGTGCGGTACGGACTGCGGCTACTTTGGAAGAGTCCCGGTTTTACCATCGTTGCGGTTCTTTCTCTAGCTTTGGGCGTCGGTGCGAATACGGCGATTTTCAGCATCGTGAACTCAGTTTTGTTGCGTGCTCTTCCTTTCGCCCATCCCGACCGTCTGGTGAAGATCGTGGCCAACAATCGGGGAGTGGGGGCGCAGGATATTGGGTTTTCCGTTCCAGAACTGGACGATCTCAGATTAAGGGCAGGCGTCTTTGAGCAAGTGTCCGCCATAAACGCAGGCGACGCAAATTTGACCGGCGCAGAGCGTCCGCAACGTCACCAAATAGCGGTTGTGAGTCCTAACTATTTTTCCATGCTCGGTGCCACCCCGCAAATTGGACGGTTGTTTGGTCCGCAGGACTTTGCGCTCGGTTTTGCCGAAGCGGCCGTGATCAGCGATAGTCTGTGGGCCAGCGGGTTCGGCAGAAATCCCGGAATTCTGGGGCGAAAGTTGCAGCTCGATAATGATCCCTACACGGTTGTCGGCGTTCTTCCCCCGGGATTCCACCATCCGGGCACCACGGTCACAGATGTCGAAATATGGGTGACTGCGGGATTCATGGCCGATCCCTACCCGAAACCTGATCGCAGCCTGCGGGTGGCGCCCGGAGCGATCGGGCTTTTGAAGCCTGGAATCAGCCGGGAGCAGGCGCAATCCAGGTTGGACGCGTTCGCGTCCCAGCTGCGGGCGGAATACGCCACCGACTATCCGGCGGGGTCGGGCTGGTCGATTGAGGCGGAGCCGTTGCAGGAGTCGCTGGTGGGCAATGTCCGGCCCATGTTGTTGGTGCTGATGGGCGCGGTGGTGCTGATTATTCTGCTGGCCTCAGTCAACATCGCGAACCTCCTCCTAGCCCGGGCTTCGGTAAGGCAACGGGAGATGGCCGTGCGGCTGGCCATGGGCGCAAGCCGCTCGCGCATGATTCGGCAGTTGCTCACCGAGTCGGTGATTCTGTCTCTGGCCTCCGGCGTTGGCGGGGTGCTTACGGCGATGGTGGCGTTGCATTTTGTACAGTTTCTGCCCGCCCGAATTCCCCGCCTGGCCGAGGTGCAAGTGGACTGGACGGTGCTCGGCTTCGCCCTGTTAGTTTCCCTTCTCGCCGGGCTCGGGTTTGGTTTGGTTCCGGCCCTTCAATCTTCGAAGGCCGAAATTGCAGTAGCCATTCGGGAAGGAGCCCGAGGCTTGGGCACCAGTGGTAAAACCAACCGGTTGCGTGGTCTGCTGATCGCCTCAGAATCAGCCCTGGCCGTGGTGTTGATGGTGGGAGCGGGTCTGCTGTTGCGCACGTTTTGGGGACTGCTTCAGGAAAATCCCGGTTTCAATCCGGCAAGAATTGTTGCTGCCAATCTCAACCTTCCGGTGCCCAACAATCCTGATATGGATCGCTACGCCAAGCCTGAACTTTTGACTGCTTTTGTGCGGGAGGCTTTGCGCCGCGTGCGCGCTATCCCCGGAGTTGATCTCGCTTCCATGACCACTGATTTACCGGTCACCCATTTGTCGCGGCGACGCGCCGTCAATATTGAGGACCGTCCGGACGAATCTGGCAAAGGTCTGTTTTCTGAAATCACCAGTGTGACTCCCGAGTATTTCAAGGTGTTACAGGCTTCGTTAGTTCGCGGACGTTACTTCACGGAAGACGATGCTACCGGCAAACAGTCGGTGGCAATCGTCGATGAAAGCACAGCTCGGACCTACTGGCCGGACCGCGATCCCATTGGCCGCCGTTTGAGCATGAGGAGCTTTAGGGGCGCGGCCAACCCGCTGTGGTGCACCCTGGTTGGCGTGATCAAGGACATCAAGAGTGATGGCCTCGACCAATCCGGAGCTCCCCACATCTACCGACCGATCTACCAGTTTCCAGGACCCAGGTCTTTGTCATTAAGCGTTACGGTCCGGACCTCTTTGTCCGCCACCAGCCTGGAGCCGTTCATACGCCGTGAGATACAGGCAGTCGATCCAGATCTGCCGGTATTCAACGTGCGTACGATGAATGAGGTCATCGACGGTTCTCTGGCTTCGCGCCGCTTCTCCGCGGAGTTGGTGGGGGTATTTGCCGTGGTGGCGCTTCTATTGGCGTCGGTAGGAATCTACGGGCTGTTGGCCTACATGGTAGGTCAGCGGGCGCACGAGATTGGAGTGCGCATGGCGCTGGGAGCCAGGCCCTCGACCATTGGCAAAATGATTGTGAGTCGGGGCGCGGGTCTGGCCGGCATCGGAATGGGGATCGGTCTGCTCTTGTCGGGAATCATGGCCCCTCTGATTTCCAGTTTGCTGTACGGAGTTCGGCCTATTGATCCGGCGGTGTTTATAGCTGTGCCGTTGATCCTCATGGTGGTTGTACTTTTGGCGAGCTACATACCGGCGCGGCGCGCGGCCAGGGTGGACCCGATCGTCGCCTTGCGGGAGAGTTGAAACAGTTGGGGTTCGGGCTAAGCATCTCAGCCCGATCGAGGGGTTTCTGATGACCACGTTATTTCAGGACGTGCGGCACGGACTGCGGCTACTTTGGAAGAGTCCCGGTTTTACCGTAGTGGCGGTTCTGACTCTGGCTCTGGGCGTGGGAGCCAACACGGCCATTTTCAGCATCGTGAGTGCCGTGTTGCTGCATTCTCTGCCCTACCGCGATCCCGACCGTTTGGTAAGAATCTTCTTTAACGAGCCCGGCGTAGGATTGCGGGACGTTGAGTTTTCCAAGCCCGAACTGGATGACCTGCAGACGCGAGCGGGTGTATTTGAAGATGTGACCCCGATCTTTGAGGGTAGCGAGAATTTGACCGGCGCCGGACCGCCCGAGCGCGTCGAGGGGGTCAATAGCAGTTTCAGCTATTTTTCCATGCTGGGTGTGATCCCGCAAATTGGACGGTTGTATGGTCCGCAGGACTTCGTGCCTGGTTTCGCGCCACAGGCCGTGATCAGCGATGGCCTGTGGCGCCGTGCCTATGGCGCCGATCCGAATGTTCTCGGCCGTACCATCCGGATCGACAATGATCCCTTCACAATTATTGGGGTTCTGCCACGCGGATTTCGCCATCCTGGACCGACGACTTCCGGCGACGCGGAAGTGTTTGGCGCCGGCGGATTCAGCGCAGATCCCTTTCCCCCGCCAATACGTGGTAACCGGGTGTTAATAAATGGAATCGGACGACTTAAGCCTGGCCTGACACTGGCGCAAGCCCAGGCGCGGCTCACTGCCATGGCCCACGAATTGCGCCACGACTTTCCCACCGATTACCCGCCGCAGGCGCAATGGACAATTGAGATTCAACCATTGCAAGAAACTTTGGTGGGCAATGTCCGGCCCATGCTGCTGGTGTTACTGGGTGCGGTAATCCTGATCGTTTTCATCGTATCGTTGAACATTGCCAATCTCCTCTTGGCGCGCGCTTCGGGGCGACAACAAGAGATGGCGGTGCGGTTAGCGCTAGGGGCGAGCCGGGGCCGCATGGTGCGCCAGATGCTGACCGAGTCCATGCTGCTGTCGCTCATCGGCGGTGCCGCGGGAATCGCAACCGCAGTGGGTACTTTAGTCTTCATCCTGCGCTTTGTGCCATCGAACGTTCCCCGGCTCAACGAAGTACGAATCGACTGGGTGGTGCTGGCGTTCGCTCTGCTGATTTCCATTCTTACCGGCTTAGTGTTTGGACTTGCTCCAGCGCTTCATTCGGCAAGAGTCGCTCTCTCCTCGGCCATTCGTGAAGGCGGTCGCGGTTCCGGCTACAGCACCACGACCGGCCGATTGCGGGATGTTCTAATCGTCTCGGAACTGGCATTTGCCGTCATACTGATGGTGGGAGCCGGCTTGCTGCTGCGTACGATGCGGGATCTGTTGCAGGAAAATCCAGGCTTTAATCCAACTCAAGTTGTCACGGCAAACACGTGGCTAGGAGTTCCCAACGATCCGAAGATGGATCCGTATCTCGGTATTCCTGGTACGACCACCTTTGATCGTGAGTTGCTGCGGCGCATGAAGGCAATTCCGGGAGTGGAACTCGCCGCAATCACCTCATCTCTACCGACCACCAATAGCAACCCCAACGCGGTCGGTGGCTTAGCGATTGAAGGCTTAGCGATTGAAGGCTTAGCGATTGAAGATAGACCGGTCGAGTCCTCGCAGGATCTGCGCGCCGAGAGAATTCGGATAAGCCCCGATTATTTTAAGGTGTTGCAGGCGACGCTCCTACGCGGTCGCTCATTCACCGAGGGCGATGAAGACGGCAAACAGCTGGTGGCCATCATTGATGAAAGCACCGCTCGTAAGTATTGGCCGGATCGCGATCCGCTGGGCCGCCGAGTGCGGTTCGGACGAGACCCTACCGAGCCATGGATAACGGTCGTGGGTATCATTAAGGACATTAAGAGTGACGGTCTCGACATCGATGGCGTTCCCCACATCTACGTTTCGACCTATCAAGACCCCAGCAAGCAAGTGAGCGTGGTGTTGCGGACGTCTCTGCCCGCGACCCTGCTCGAACCACAGATTCGGCATGAAATCCAGAGCATTGATCCCGGCTTACCCGTATTTAAGGTTTCTTCTATGAACGACATCCTTGATCGGTCACTGGCTTCACGCCGTTTTTCTGCCGACCTGGTGAGCGGATTCGCCGGACTGGCGGTGCTTCTGGCCTCCATCGGAATTTACGGCTTGTTGGCTTATATGGTCGGCCAAAGATCGCGCGAGATCGGTATCCGCATGGCCCTGGGCGCGCGGCGGGACGACATTCTGAGAATGTTCTTACGCAAGGGGGTCGCGCTTGCTGGCGTGGGCATCGTTGCCGGATTGGTCTTTTCTGCATCCACTGCGTCCATGATGGCAAGTTTGCTCTATGGTGTTCGCCCCCATGATCCGGCTGTGTTTCTGATCGTGCCTCTGCTTTTACTTGCAGTGGCCGCGCTGGCTAGCTATCTGCCAGCACGCCGCGCGACGAAAGTGAACCCGATCGTCGCCTTGCGCGAGAGTTGAGGACATAGGCTTCGGACTCTGAATATTGCGATTCAACATTAGCTACACAAGGGGGGGCGATGACCACGTTATTGCAGGATTTGCGGTACGGACTGCGGCTGCGGGCGCAAGCGTGGTATCGCTCTCCCGAGTATGCGTTGGCCCTCGAGGTTCGAGACGAAGCACTCAGTCGCAATCTGATTCTTGCGGAAGGCTCTATACCCCCAAGTCTGCCATAACAATGGCAAAGCATTCTCTTTGAAAATGCAAGCTGAAATCCAAACTGAAATGAGGACAAAATGAAGAGAACTTTCGTGATCCCTGCCTTGCTGTTCCTAGCCGCGTCAGCGATTGCACAAACAACGTGCGCGCAATCAAAGAACCCGGTAAGTACCGCCCTGAGAGACATTCTGCCCGGCCGGCAGAAAAACACCGTCGCAGCCGTCGAAGCCATGCCCGCCGAAAAATTCAGTTACAAGCCCAGCGCCGACCAGATGACCTTCGGCCGTCTCGTTGTCCACATGGCCGAAACGAATAATCTGCTGTGCGGCAAGGCGGCCGCCGTCCCTGCTCCCAAGGTCGAGGAGGCGAAAGACACGGACTCGAAAGACAAGCTCATCGTCGCGCTCAAGGCCTCCTTCGATTTCTGTTCCGACGCGCTGGCGAATATGGACGATTCGAAACTAGCGGAGACCACGGAAGGATTCGGCGGAAAACAAGTTACACGCGCCTGGTTGAGCCTGATCCTAGCCGGTACTTGGGCCGACCACTACGCCGAAGCCGCAATGTATCTGCGCCTGAACGGTGTGCTGCCGCCGACCGCCAAGAAGTAAGAGTGGGAAGCCTGGCGTGCTTAGGTTGTGTGGGACGGGACGTCCTCCCACGTCCAAGCAGCCCTTCCCAAAGCCAGCTGTTTTAACCAGGCTAGGTTGCAAAGTTTGATTTATCAGGAAAAACCATCAAAGTTCCATGGAGGTTGAGTATGCGCCGTCTCTTCTTTCTAATTGTTTCCATATCATTGGCCGTTCCCGCCATCAGTCAAAGCAAACATCCCCCCACTTTTGAAGACATGATGAAACTCAAGCGCGTGGGCGAGCCGGAAGTCTCGCTCGACGGCAAGTGGGTGATCTTCAGTGTGGTCGATGTCGATCTCGACGCCAACACGAAAACGCCGCACGTCTGGATTGTGCCCGCCACGCTGGTCATCCACGGGCAGCGCGACTACAAGGTCGATGTGTCACAGGCAGCTCTTCACGACGCTGCAAATGCTCGGTGTGCCTTCCAAGATGCTGTATTTCTCCGACGAAGCCCAATATCCGAACAAACCACAGAATTCTCAACTTTGGTACAAAACCGCCAACGACTGGGTGGATCAGTGGACCATGAAGTAAGGTGCCTTCGCCCGCCTGCGACAGCATTTTCAAGTGTTCCAACTGGGAACAAATCGAGAACAAATTGGAAACAAACTATCGAGGAACGCCCGTGAAATAAGTCGATCAACATATACGTAAGTCGTTGAGAAGCAAAGACGGGCTAGTATTTCATCCGGCTCATAACCCGAAGATCGTCAGTTCAGAGTGTGACCCTCGCAACCGTTCGCTGGCCGATATCCGTAGCCGTCGCTCCAGACTACGGCGGGAACGCTCTATTCATTCCCTAGCCTACTTCGGGCCGGTCATCGAGGAAGTCCGCCACAATCCCGTTCCCGACACTTACATCGAATATCTTCGGCGCAAAATGCAGCCCTTCGCCGAGAAAAAGGTCACTGGGCAAGAATCCCATCCGGCGAGCGTTCAGAAAAAAACAGATTCAGATGATCGCTGACAGATGGCACAGGGTCAGTCAGGCTGAGGGGTATTTTCTGCCAGCCAGCTGGCTTCCCGGGTTTTCCAAGTCACGTAAGCCGAACAAATAAGTGCCAACAGCTCTGTCAGATGGGAGCCGGATGGAATTCTTGCGTGCCACAGTAACACTGCGGAGAAAACCGCACGAGCTCGAGCTATTTGCCTGATTTCGGGTGTAGCCGAATACTGTAGTCCTTATCGCCGGGCAAACGGCTGTCCACGCGAACGACCTTCACAGATTCATCCGCTTCAGCACCGCGCACATAGCCGATCGCGCCTGGCACGTTTAACACGAATTTGAGCACTTCCGTGGGAGTCGCCAGAGTCTTCGGTGCCGCGTGGATTTCTCCCGTGAACATCCCCTGAATGAAGTGTTTATTGAAGTCCTTGTCATCCATCCTATAAATTTGAGTGAGTACAGCCTGGCGTTCCTGTTTGCCAGCCTCAAGCATCACCACAGTGATACGACGGCCATTTGACCAGTGGGTTTGCTCCCCCATAAAGATTTTGCGGAGATCCGCGAAAGACAGGTTTTCAACTGGATTCGAGCGATTCACCACAATTCCCAGACTGTCGTCGAGTGCGGGGCGGCCTTGCGGCGCGAATCCAAGGGGTGCGCTGGTCCCAAGCGGCAGCGCGGGGGACAGCAGGATGGCTGTGGCCAGTAGCGATAAGAAAATAGTCAAACGAGGCATAGTGACAAGCTTCTAGGCTAAAAAGACGAAATCTATTCCGAGCCGCGGACGGGTATCCGAGCTTGTCTTAACGTCCACGGAAGCGACGCCAGCGCCCCCCAAGATTCCGGAAGCGCAAAGGACCAGCACGATCATGACGATAGAAAAGAGAGTTCGACGTCCTGGCATGCCAGTCTTCTCAGAATGTGAATGCAATCTGGCTATCCAGGCCGTTTTTGGGCGATGGATCGCGAGTGTAAATGCGGTTGTACTGCACCTTGAGTGCGGCATAACCGGTGAAGTCCATGCGCAGCCCCAAAGAGGGCCCCTCGTACCGGCCGACAGTGCCGTACAGCGGGTCATGCACGGGCACGTTGACTTCTTGCCAGCGAAAGTACGGGCGGTACTTTCCGAACTTGCGGGAGATCTGCGTGTAGCCGAGGGGGGTGTTGTACGTGACCGCGGAGCCGATCGAATGGTCACGCTGTACCTGGAACTCGTTGAGCATTTCCCAGGTGGGGGTAACGTAAATGAGGTAAGCCCCGGCAATGGAATTCTTGACGTGAGGAACCCCGTCGGGGACGCGTTTATCGTTGTAGTAGCTCAAACCGATTTGCAGGCCGCGCGCCCAGTCCGGCTTGATGTAGCCCGCGAGGTTGAAAGCCTTGTGATTCTTATCGGAGAGAAAGTTCTGCACGGGCTGATTAACGATGGGTTGGCCGATAAAGAGAGAGCTTTCGCCGTTGCCTGCTTGAACGATCCAATGGGCGTTTAGTTTGCCGCTACCGGGCACCAAGCCGGCCGCTTCGAGACCGACGATGTGAACGGGGAGAATCCCCCCGCTGTCTTCGAAGAAGTACATGTAGGGGCGACCAGTGGCAGTCTGAAACCACGTTCCGTGATGATAGGCAGTATTGTAATAACCGATGGCTGTGTGCATGCGGCCGCCGCTCAAGTGGAAAAAGTCGCTGGCCCTGTAAGTAATCTGCGCTCGCTCGATGTCGATGCCCCAAGAGTTGGCGGCGTCGGCACCCACTACGACCTCGCTCAGGAAGCTGACGGAGTTTGACAAGTCGGAACTCATGAAGAGATCGAATTCACCAAACTGGAAGGTGTTATGGACCGGGGACGGGGGAATCGTGAGTGGATAAATGAGTGCGTTTGCAGCGGTTCCCAGGCCGAGATTGAAGTCGAGGAAGCCGCGTATATTCAGCTTCGGTCCGCCAGGCAAGTCCATGGGATGCTCGCTATCGTGATCCGTTGGCTCTTGCACCGAGGGAGCGCTACCCGAACCGGCTCTCGCTTCCGCAGCCGGTGGCGCTTCCGGAGTTCCCGCCGGCACGCGGTCGGTCCTGCCAGTCTGCGCAGCCTCCAATTCCTTTACTCGCGCTTGCAAACTGCGCACCTGGTCCACGAGCTGTTGAACTGTCTGCCTCAGCGCCACGCCATCGTCACCTTGCGCCTGCGCCGCCGGGGACATCCACAGAGTCAACGACCCCACCAGGAGGAAAGCTGCGATTCGAAGTGACACAACTCTCGCGCGATGTTTCTCCCATATGCTTAATGCCGAAATTGCGCGGTCCGCGAAGTCCTTGGGGCAGCTCCACACAGCATCCCTAAGCACAAGATGCGAAACCATTTTCAGCCTCCCTCCAAGGTAAACTGATCGCCGACACTGTAAGCCGGAATTTCCGTTTTGACTCCTCGGCCGAGCGAAAATGTACCACCGACCCCGTCAGCATGCAATGCTGGGCCATGGACACTCGTGCCACAAGGAATTGAACTTTGCGAACTACCCCATGCCTGTCCTTTGACGGAGAGAAGGCCTTCACTTAAGTCCCAAAATCAGGAATTGTCAGGCTTGCCTGATTTCGCAAGGACAACACAGGCCGCAAAGCTACAATATCTTTCACAGACCTTACACCAAAATTCCGTTGTGAAGGGAGCTCGGTCCACCCCTACTAGGAACCCACCATGGTGGCCTTGGTCTGCTCACAGTAGAAGTTCCAATGGCATCCTTCCGTTGACTCCCCCAAGTTAACTCCTTAAGATGTCACCTCAATGATTGGTGAAATCATTTCCCACTATAGAATCACCGACAAGCTTGGTGGCGGCGGCATGGGTGTGGTCTACAAAGCCGAAGACACGCGCCTCCATCGCTTTGTGGCCCTCAAATTCTTGCCGCAGGAAGTTTGCCGTGATCCGCAGGCGTTGGCCCGCTTTCAGCGCGAAGCCCAAGCGGCATCGGCGTTGAATCATCCCAATATCTGCACCGTTCACGACATCGGAACGCAAGAGGGAAGAGCGTTTATCGCGATGGAGTTTCTGGACGGCATGACGCTGAAACACGTGATCACCGGCAGTCCGCTCGAAAACGAAAAGCTTCTCAATCTGGCCATTGAGATCGCGGATGCGCTCGATGCCGCGCACAGCGAAGGCATTGTGCACCGAGACATCAAGCCTGCCAATATTTTTGTCACCAAAAGAGGGCACGCCAAGATTTTGGACTTTGGGCTCGCCAAACTGACGCCCATCAGCAGCAAGGTAGCACAAGCGGCAGGCATACCGTTCGAAGCGACGGCTGGCACGAGCGCAGAGAACCTGACCGGGCCGGGCACGGCGCTCGGGACGGTGGCATACATGTCGCCCGAGCAAGCCAAGGGAAAGCAACTTGATGCGCGAACTGACCTATTCTCGTTCGGTGCGGTGCTGTACGAGATGGCCACGGGGGCAATGCCGTTTCGCGGGGATACATCCGCGATCATATTTGATGCGATTCTCAACCGGCCGCCTTTACGCCCCCTGCGGCTGAATCCCGATTTACCGCTTAAGTTAGAAGAGATCATCAGCAAGGCCCTGGAGAAGGACCGTGATCTGCGTTACCAAGTAGCCGCGGAAATCCGGGCAGATCTGAAGCGGTTGAGGCGCGAAGCTGAATCAAACCAGACTCCACAGGCGGTCTCGACGTCTTCGGCCGTTGCAGCCCCCCGACCGGCATCCCCCACAGCTCAACAGCACGGGAGTTCGGCGGTGGTCGACGCAGTGAAGCAGCACAAATGGGGAGCTACGGGAATAGCAGTAGTTGGACTGGCCGTCTTGGCCGCAGCGGTATTCGGGGTGTACTCGCTGCTGCATCATACAAGCGCGGTTCATTTTCAGAACTTCACGATCGCCCAGGTCACCAATTCGGGCAAAGCTGGACTCACGGCCATCTCGCCCGACGGCAGATATGTGCTGACGGTGATAAACAACAAGGGACTGCAAGGCCTGTGGCTTCGCAACCTTCCGACCAACAGTGATACGCAAGTCATTCCACCTGCGCCCGCTTCTTACAAGAGCCTTACGTTTTCCCCGGACGGAAATTATCTCTATTTCATAAAAGCGGTGGACGCGACAAATACTAATTTCGATCTTTATCGGGCGCCAGTTCTGGGAGGAACACCCCAGACGTTACTCCGAGGCATTGACAGCGACATCTCTTTTTCTCCCGATGGCCGGCGCATCGCTTTCGCCCGAGTGAATTATCCGGAGGCAGGCAAGTACAGTTTGATTACCTCAAATGTAAACGGCGGCGATGAGCAGGTTCTGAGTGCCGTGGCTCCGGCTTCTGATTTCCCCTCGTTCGTCGCTTGGTCACCGCAGAGTGAGCAATTGGCGTACCGATTGTTCAAACCGGACAAGGCTCTTGGAGGAATCGCTCTGTTGGACATCGAGTCCAAAAAAATAGCCAGATTCGCCACCCTCGATGACAAGCTCACGCTGGACTTCAAGTGGCTCCCCGATGGGCACGGAATCATGGCGTTATATTCGCGAAAGGGACCGGACTACTATCAGCGGTCACAGGTAGGATTCGTTGCAGAGGGGGCCGAACAGGTCCAGCCGATCACTCGAGATACCAATAGTTATGCGACTTTGACTCTGTCTGCCGACGGAAAAACTCTGGCGACAGTCCAGACCAAGACTACGCAAAATCTGTACGTCCTTCCGGCCACGGGTAGTCAGTCGCCGACAGCGAACCCATTGCTTCCTCAGGGGCAGAATGTTTACGGGTTTGATTGGTCCGCGGACGGGAACCTAGTTTTCAGCGACTATCTTCGAGTGTTGAGGATCGGCATCGACCGGAACGTTCCGACGCAATTGGTCGGTGATTCAAACGCCGCAATTGTCGAATTGTCGGGATGCGGGACTCGTTACCTGGTATTCTCCTGGGCATTTCACGGGGGCACAAACTCGACGAACGTGTGGCGTACTAACGCCAGCGGCACAAATCCCCTGAAATTGACCGACGGAAGTGACGATCGGGCCCCGGTGTGTTCGGCGGATGGAAAATGGGCATATTACTGGGACCTCGCGTTGCAACAACTTTGGCGGGTACCGATGGACGGCACAGGAAAACCCGAAATGTTTCCGGGAAGCGCTGTTCCCCGGACATTCCCCGCAGGGACCTGGCTGAGCCCTTCGCCCGACGGCAAGGCTCTCGCGTATGTCTTGGCTACCATCCCGACGCCGGAAGATCCGTATCCTCAATATAAGGTCGCGCTCCTCGAATCTTCCTCGAAGCCGTCGCCACCGCATCTGATTGACGCTGACGAGCGGATTTCGAGCGGGGGCTTGAACTTCACTCCGGACGGGAAGGCGGTGGTCTACCCGATCCGCGAAAACGGAGTAGACAATCTCTGGATGCAACCGCTCGACGGCTCGCGTAGCCGGCAGATCACCTCGTTTGATTCGGAGCAGATTCTCAACTTCCGTTGGTCACCGGACGGCAGAAGCCTCTGCATCCTCCGCGGCCATACTGACTCCGACGTTGTCCTCATCCGAGAATCGTCTCAATAGCCCTGAGTTTGACTTCAAAACTGGTAGCATCCTCGGAGCCAGACCATTCTTCTATTCAGCAGGAGACTCTTAACGTGAACCCGCGACATCTCGCTGGCCCGTCATTAATTCTGTTCTTCGTCGTAGTTGGTACCTTGTGCCTGTCTGCCTCGCCGCAGACGGCGCAGCACTTCGACGCAAGGCTCGTCATACGGACCCGCAGAATACTTGGATCTTTCAGGCTAGTACCCAACTTTCTGACGGATCTTCCTCCCGAAGGAAGTTCCGTCTGACGTAAAGGGGTAAAGGACGCTATGCGTTCGGTGCAACAGCCGGTTTGCCTGGTCCAACAGTTCGGGAAAGCGATCAAGCCCGGAGATCGAGTCCACCTGTGGGAGTGTGAACCGCGTGGAGGGATCATTGGACTGGCAGAGGTCGCCGAGGCACCGCGTATTCAGCCAGAGCCAGCCGAATGGCTTCCCTTCATTCGCGAGACCGAGAAGTTCGCGGGCGATCAGCTTCGCGTAAAGCTCCGAATGCTCAGGCGAATCGAACCTGTGATTTCACGGAAGTACTAGCGCTGGAGATTCGAGCGGCGCGGACCTTAGGTCGGCTAATCTTGAGGGTGCCCACTTGGAGGGCAGTTGTCGCCGGCGAATTGATACGGTGGCAAAGTTGTTGATGCAATGTAACAATATAACCTTGTTACATTCGGGCGCTTTGTTAGGGCCGGCTCGCTTCTTGGATGTCGCTGATTTCAAAGGCGTTCGCGGCGGATGGCATTTTTGGTATGGACAGTAGACTACACGAGCGGGGAGGCTACAATAACCGCCACAACCGAACCTCCAGTTCTTGAGCCAGGATCGACCTCGTTCTCTTACTTCCGGAGGATCATGTGATCGATGAACTCTATGATCTTATTGGCGGAAGGCAAACAATCTGGGCCGCTACCGAATCCTTCTACAGAAGAGTCTTCGAGGATGACACACTCCGCCCCTTTTTTAAAAGAACCGATATGGCGCACGTGCGTGCTCGGCAGAGTATGTTTATCTCCATGCTTCTCGGCGGACGAGTTGTGTATACGGGCAATGATATCCATGCCGCTCATGTGCTGGCGCGGGAGCACGGATTAAACGATGGGCATTTCGATAGGTTTCTTAAGCACTTTCGCGAAGCGCTGAGTGAAGTGGGCGTCGAGGCTGATAAGGCGGAGAAGGTCATGAAACTTCTTGAAAGTAAACGCAACGCTGTCCTGAATCGCTGAGACTGATTCCGGAAGACATAGATGAATGGGCTGCTAAAGATTTGGGCATAAAGTGGGCAAGTTAAGGACAAAGACTTCAAAATTTCGTAACTCGAACGCCGTCACTAGATTGGGCAAGAAGTGGGCAAACAATCGGCGAATTTCCCACGTTTCGATCCATCAGCACGATTGAATCGACGGGACTTAGACTGTGCTCTTAGTTCTCATAACCCGCTGAGCGGGATCGGTGGTTCGGATCCCGCTTCGGCAAAATGGGCAGTCCGCACAGCAATGTGCGGTAAGATCGGAAGATCACTTGTATCTGGCGAATTGATACGAGGGCCGATATTACCGGCAAATCGCGCCGCGAAAGCGAGATGCCTCTCCCTTTTTGAACGGACCGGGTGACAGTGAAACGATCGGAGCCGCGAAACGCACTGATGGGCCGCGTTTTCTTTTTCCTTCAAGCGTTGTCAAAAGTCCATTGAATGGTGGCGGTCGCGTGGAGGGCATGCCGGGAGTGGAGGCGCTCGGGGTCACCAGATCGCTTCCGTTTGACCCAAACCCGGACTACGCACCAATCACTATTGAAGGCCGCCCGCCAACCAAAGATCGGTATCAAGGCTGGGCGAAATATCTTTGCGACACCAAGGACGGTAAATCGTTCCGGAACGTGGAGTATCTCCGAATCAAGAACGGAAAGTTGGAATCCATTGAGTGTTATTTCGGCGCGCAATCCAGCCTTCCGTCAGCAGTGAGCACTGGGCAGATTGCCGCCTGCAAGAAGTACTTCCACACGGACAAACCTCTCGCGCTGCGTTCGGAACTGAATCGTTTTGTAGACAAGGATTGCGGGTTGCCCGGTCGAGTTGTCATTCCCACCAGCCGCAATGGTTGCGAGCAGCGCTCCTCCTAGTGCCCTTCCAAATTCGGTTTACGTAGCAACCTAGCTACCGATAACTCGAAAGTACGCCCACACAAATTGTTCGAAACGCTCCGTTGGACAGGAATGGAGCGCCACCAGGATCCGCCCTCTCCTACCGGAGCAAAGAGGACAGTGTTCGGAAGAATTCAGCAGGGGTAGCGATGCGTAGCCCAGTCCTTCTTGCGACCGTCTGGGTAAAATGCTTGGTGTTATCCGTTAGCAACCAGTCTGGCTTGCTGGCCATGGCAGAAAGAAGTACAGGAACATCCGCCGCGTGCTGGATTAGGTGACGGCTTGACCTCACAAGTGCCTCAGCTGGATAGGCCACCATCTCAGGATTGGTCAGTTTGACGAGCCGGCGATATTGTTCAATTAGCTCGTCGGCGTCCAAGGATGGTAGGCGCTCCGCGTGGAACAACAGGTTCTCTTCCACTTCATCACGGACTATCTCTGCCAGCACGAGCCTGCACAGGCGCGCGGCGCACAGAGACAGCGCGGCTTTGTCGAGGCCCCACCGAGAAACAATGCCTGCTGTGAGGACATTCGAATCCAGGAACAACCGAATTCGCCGCCGGCTTGTCACTTCTCGCGTTGGCTGCGAGACTGTCGGCGTGAGATCTTCTTCGAGGAATCTGACTTCTTGTAGTGGTGGGCAAAGACGCGCTTTCGCGCTTCAGCCAACGTCGCAAGAATTGCTTCTGGCGTAAGGCCAGCACCCCTGAGGGCAGACCCCACCTGTTCACAGAGATGCTCAAAGCGCTGCTGCTCTGGCAAAAGAACGAGGCCGTCCCCCAAACGCAATACGGCAAAGGGTGCACCCGTTCCCAAACCCAGGTCCTTGCGGTACCGCTTTGGGACGGTGAGTTGTCCCTTCTCACCTATCTTTGTAGTTGTCAGATATTCGAGAGTTGCCTGTCGGCCCGCCATTGCTCACCCTGGTAGGAATATCCCACCATACTGCATATCGGACCAGTAAGCTGATCTTCTGACGCCCTCTGACGCCCGCCACGGATGCTCAGATTCGCGGCGCTCCTTTTCACAATAAGCGGTGGCAACTTGTCAAAGTAGCCCCTGGTCTAGTCGGACAACAGCGTGCTTCTCCACTCTATTGAACATGACCTTAGCTGGAGGGGGCCCCGTCGGGGCATTCTGCGTCATGCTCCAATTGGGAGACAGAACTCGCATGCGCGAACGGTTTCAATCGGGCCCCGACGCCACCCGAACGTACGCGGATCGAGTCCGCCGGCGCCTGCCTAGGTGGCAGAGTGATTCATGTGTAGCGTTTGCGAATGCTGATAGTCGCAGACTAAAAAAGGATCGAAACACCATTTACCTGGTAGCCCAAGTAGCCCAATTGAGGCCCGCCGCGAACCCTAAGTGATTGCAATACCGCGTCTTATAATAGGTTTTAATTTACATCGTTCGCAACGAGGAGGCCGGGGGTTCGAATCCCCTTTCGTCCACCAGATTCCAAACGACTTAGCCAGCTTCGAAACACGATGAGTGGGGCGCGTGGGGCAACTGAACGGGCCGGAACCTCGAACCCCATTCCGATCTTCTCTGCCCATTCCAGTCGAAAATCACGATCTTGGAGCAATTTTGTATACCGCTCCGAGACGTGCGTATGCGCGTGTCCGGACCAAAAGTGCTGAAGCGCGTCAGAGCAATCTGACTTCTTCAGCTCCGTGATGCGGAAGCGCGGGAAGACGTTGAACCCACCCTTTACGTGTTCCAACTTTTTCAGGATGGGATGGAGGCTGTCCCGGAGGATGTCGGTTTGTAGGATTTGCCTTCCGCTAGATGTGCGGAACAACAGCACCTTCAGTTCAATTGCCCCTCCTTATGGAAGATTGTAGAAGAAAATGAGAGAGCAACAACAATTGGGGATTTCGACCGACCGGACAAGACCGGAAACTTGACGATACCTTCCGGCCGCGGGAGCCTAACCGTTATCCGATGCCGAAGATTTACAGGAGTTTCAAACAATGAGTCTATGCCGCCACGAAAAACGCACCGGAAGCCATTCAGAAGATGAAACTCTGACCAACAAGACGGTAGGGCCGGTCAATGTAGTCTGCTTTAGCTCCCCGGACTCTCAGCGCGGATTGATTTACGCAAGCTATTTCTTCGAGATAAATACCGTGCCCGTCAACATTGAGTTGCATTACCATCGAACTTCCCCTCATGCGTCAGAATATCCCACAAATTCCTATTAGAATTATTGAACACCTTGAGCCATATCGGCCCGCATCGGACTGATAGATCTCCCCATACCTGAAAAGACTCACGGCTGCTCCAACAGAATTCACAGCCGTATTCGCCTCTCCCTCGAACTCTTTTGCCCTCGGCTGACTCCGGCTAGCTGGCACATTTCGCTCGATACTCTCGCCAAAAAATCCACGTCTACTCTTGCCGAGGAGCCGACATTGTTATGCAATCATCTGGGAGCCTCGTACACAAATGTCGCTAAAGCGACTACACAGAAGCCAGCACGACGCTGACGATTTCAGGTCTATTGTTGGGGCTCTTACACTTGAGTTAAGATGCCGCCGATTCACCAACCCGGCTGCACTTGAGGATCTATGAAGCGCATCATTGCTGGCTGTTCGTTTTTGCTTTTTGTTTCGCTTGGCGTATTCCTTACCGTCGGAGCGGCTGAATTCCTGGAAGGATCTAATTCCGCCGCGCCCGGGGTTAGCAAAGTAGCCCGCTACGGAAACGCGGACTCGATCAGCGAAGAGGAAATGAAAATCTACGACTATTTTCTGGCCTCCGACCAGCTCGAAGGGCGAAATTTCCCCTCCCGCGGTTACGACGCCGCAGCGCTCTATGTCGCGAGTCACTTGGCGGAGTGGGGTCTGACGCCGGGCGGGAGCACTGATCACACGAACGGTCCGCTGCAGCCCTATTTGATGCCGGTCGAGCTTGTGAGCAAGCAGGTGGTCGCGGCGCAGACTAAAGCTTCACTCACCACCCCCGCGCCTGTTCGCCGCGGGGGCCCTGTCACTCCCGGAGGCCCAAGAACCACGGAATTGGAATATGGGAAAGTTTGGACGATGGCCGGCGGCAGCTTTCGCGGCCCGGTCTTGGGTGAGTCGTTCGACGTTAGCGGAGGCTTGGTTTTTGCAGGCGACGGCTACGTCATCACCAAGTCCAAGGTCAATCCCTATGAAGGTCTGGATGTGCGCGGCAAGATCGTCGTGGTTGCGGGCCTGCCGCCCGAGATTGCCGCTCAGCGAGCGGCGACCGCAGCCCGAGGCGGGCGGGGCGCTGACACACAGAGTCCTCTCGGGGAGAATTGCACCGACTACCTGACGCCGGAAGAGTACGCGGCAAAGAACGGAGCGCTGGCCGTGATCGCGATCGCCGATTTTCAGCAACTTTCGAACATGGCCAATCCTAACTCGCCCGCATCGTTTAACGGTCCCAGCTTTCAGGTGACGAAGTTCCAGGAGCCGCCCGCGTGTCCCATAGTCCCGTCGGTGGTAGCTGGATTGGAGCCGACCAACTTGATATTCCAGAACGAGAAGATGAGCGCTGCGCAGGTGTTTTATGCGGCGGGCAACAACGCCAAACTGGATTCAATGGGGCTGAATGCGGAAAAGAAACTGAGCCTGCACGTGGTGATCCACAGCGAACCAGGGCACGGCGAAAATGTCGTCGGCGTCCTCAAAGGTAGTGATCCCGTGCTGAAGAATGAGTACGTGGTGATCAGCGCGCATCTCGATCATATTGGGTTGAGTGCACCCTTGCCCGATGGCCACAACGTCAACAATGGCGCCGACGATGATGGTTCCGGTTCCACCGGCCTACTGGCCATCGCCCGGTCTTACGCGCAAGGCGCTGCCAAAGGAATTCATCCCAAGCGGACCATCATCTTTCTATGGAACGGCGGCGAAGAGAAGGGCCTTTGGGGCTCGCGATACTTCAATGAGTTTCCTTCCGTCGATCTGAGCAAGGTGGTGGCGAACCTGAATATGGATATGATCGGCCGGACCAAAACTCCGGGTTATTCCGATCCGGACGCCACGCACGTGCTCGTAAATCCGGGCGAGGTTTTGGTGGTGGGCCCTCAGGTCAGCAGCGACGACCTGGAGACGACGATCGAGATGGTAAATAGCAGCTACCAAAAGCTCGTACTAAACCATTTCTATGACACGACCTCCCCCGACTCGACTCACGATAATCTTGGCCCGAAGCCGAACGGCCAGCGCATCTTCTATCGAAGCGATCATTACAACTTCGCTAAAATGGGAATCCCGATCGCTTTTTTTACCGTGGGCCTGCATCCCGATTATCACCGCCCCAGCGACACTCCGGAGAAGATTGATTACGAAGAAATTCAAGTAGTGTCGAAGACCGTTGCGGCCGTTGCCTGGGTACTCGGCAATCAGTCGGGCCGCCCGAAGTTGAATGCGCGTCTGCCGGATCAGTTGCTGAAAGACATGAAGACCGCGCAAAAGCAGGGCTGGGGCAAAATCACGCCGGTGGTGGCGCCGCTTCCGGGCGAGCCGTATTAGGGAGAACACATACGGACTCGTCTAATTCACCGACTTATCATCGAAGCCACCGCAGCTCCGAGTGATGCGAATGACGTACACGTTTGTCTCTCAAGCAATTTGAAGATTCACGCGCTCCCAAATAGCCAACAATGTTCGTTCTACACCACCGACCAACATGGGCGGAGTGCTAAGCGTGAGCCGGTCACCCGAGAATTCAAATAAGCGTGCCTGCTCGTTCCCGCTCCAGTTCGGGAATAGGCTGATTTCAATGCGGTGAATAACCTTCTCATCCCTCAATTCATACCTGCCGGAGTAAGAGGCGTACGAATCGAACGCAGCCAGCTTTTCCTCGGGAGTTGCCTGCATATCGTCTGGCGAGCCGAAATTGGCACGGTGCGCTTGCATCACGGAAACAGACATATAACCCTCACGGCTGTACAGCAGGTACCCGGTTGCGTCCTTACCGTAGGGATAGCTAACGTCACCGGTTGAGGTCTTGGACTCAAGGGAAAGCAGTCGCCAAGTGCCGGCAAACAAATCCGCTGACATTTCCGACACGCTCCTTTCGTCTAAGAATCAGGTGAATTCACTAGAATAGATGTCTTGGTAAACGGGCTAAGCCGGCGTAAGTACTGGAGCCGGGCTGATTCGGCTAAGTGCACCGAATTGGCAAGGAAGAAGAAAGGCCTCTGATTCAAAAGTTTACGGAAGAGGAAGTATCAGTGTTTCATCCTTGAGCGAATATTCCAGACGATATTTCGAGTGTTTCTTCTGCTTGGGCAGGGAAAAGTACAGATACCCGGACACTGGTACAGAAATCTTCGCTTCAGGAAGACTTCTTTCGCTCAACTCCCGCTCGATTATTTCGCGTTGGCGTTCCGCGACGATTGCCGGGACGCTGCTGCCCACGCCAACTCCCACGCTAGCAGAGGTCGACACGCCGCGCACATGCACGGGCTGACCCGTTACTGGATCAGCGTATGTCCCGAATTCAACGCCGACACCTACATTAGCAGCAGTCGTAACTCCGCCGTCGGCATCCTTTGTCAGTTTGGCGGAAAGCTCCGTCGCGCTCTGCGCTCTTGCCGCTATGTCCGTTCCTTCGACAGTCAATGTGAAATCATTGCGGAGCAGCTTTGGCGGCTCCTTCTCGTTCGGGTACAGGGCTACCTGCACGACAAGGCAGCAACTATTCAAATTCGCTGCAAACTCCTTCGAGACTTCCTTGCGAGTTATCAGTTCTGCGCCGACGCTGACATTCCCATGCGTGGCATGCGCCTTGTATTTGTCAGCCGAACTCCGCGGTACAGCTCCTTTCTGCGCTTCTGAGGAAGTGTCTGTTTCTTGAGTTGGAAGGGAGAGAGCGGGAACAGCAAGACCGATTAGCACCGCCAGGAAAAAGGCTGAGAGTTTCGTAAGGAGCATCGCACACCTCGCCTTGAATCGAGAACAACTCTGGGCAGTATAACGCCTCCACGCGGCCGGGTCACCTTGCCAAGAGCGCAATTCCTATCAGAGGTCCTCATTAACACCGTTATCGTAGAAGCGGAATCCGGAGTGAAAGCCGAATCGGGGACTTGTCCTGTAATAACCGACTAACCGGGAGTTGGCAAAAGACGAGTTACCTTTCTTCAGAGCAACAATTGAATCTTGTCAAACTGCTGAGCCCAACCAATCTTCAACAGGGCGTACGCGATGAGGGGAACGCCTACTTCTGTAACAGTGACTCTGGCCTTCCCCTCAGATTCACTGAATTCAACGATAACGGTGATCTCGTTAGGCCACTGCCCAGGAACCGATACTTGCGAGCCGGGAATCGTTTTCCCGTTCTCGTTAGAGAAAGACATCGCTGACACGATTTTCTTGTTTGCGACGACTTCCTTGTAGGTTCCGGTGTTCCAAAACATCCTTCCTTGCTCAGATTTCATCGCCCAAAGATAGCTGCCACCCTCTCGCACGTCGTTCCGGACGACGAGTGCGGTGTAGCTCTTGGGCCCCCACCACTTCTTAATAGAGTCCGCATCGTTCCAAACCCTCCATACGTCCGCTACGGAGGCGTTGAAGGTACGTTCCATGCAGACGGCCGTGTGGAACTTCCATGCACCGAGGACCAACAGGGCCAACATCAATGTGATACTGCCCGATATTTTGTAAATCATGCAGAACCTCCCTATATTCGGCCTTGACATTCTTCCCTGGCTGGTAAGGGCTAGAGCATTCCTTCCAGCCGAACGAAGCTCGCTTCCATTCCACGTTCCATACCTGTTGCAAGCATCGCCGCGCGCGTCTTACCATCGGGCAGCGTCATTCGCATGGTCATCAGCGTTCCACCGCCGTCGGCTTCAAATCGCGTTTCAATATGGTTGTCTGGCGTGGGATCCGGCAGGTGCATGCGCTCAACATGTACGATCCTGTTATAAGGCTCCAACTCCAAGTATTCGCCGGTGATGTGAAATCCACCGCCTTTGCCATTCGTCCATTCGTAACGGATCTTGCCGCCGACCTTCGCCTCGTTGATGCAGACCGGCATCGTCCAACCTTCCGGACCAAGCAACCATTCCTGGATTAATTTCGGATCGGTATGGGCGCGATACACTGCTTCTGGAGGCGCAGTGAAGCGCCTTGTCACAATCACGTGGGTATCTCCTTCGGTCTTCAGCGTCATCTTGCTCATCGCTTTTCTCCTTTCTTGTGTTTTTCCATCCCCGCCAGAACTTCGTCCAGCCGGTCGTAGTTTGTCTCAAGGGCTTTCCGCAGCATTGCGAGCCATTGGTCCATCGCTTCAATACCCGCTTTTGCGAGCCGACGAGGGCGCTTGGTACCCTCGACTCGGCGAACTATTAGTCCCGCATCTTCGAGCACCTTCAGGTGCTGGGAGATTGCGGGTTGCGTCATCTCGAACGGCTCTGCCAATTCATTGACGGTGGCCTCCCCCTTGGCAAGGCGCGCAAGAATCGCCCGACGCGTCGGGTCGGCCAAAGCAGAGAAAGCAGCATCGAGACCATGCATAACGTTCACCTTATATAAGTAAGTGTTTATTGTCAAGCACAATTTCGCGCCATCCACGAAAAATCATGGAAACGTGCGCTAACCTCCAGTTTTGAAAGGTCTAGTCCGACAGCCGACTTCGTTGTTGGCCATCCGAGGTCAGGTGATGGTCGGCAGTTGTCGCTGTCTAAAGGAAGACCTCGATGAGCTGAGGATCGAAAGCGTTTGTTATGAGGCCTAACCGCAACCCTTCTGGTTCGTCTATGTCGATGGGTTCAGACCAGCTTTGGAGACACAATGAATTGCTTGGGGATGAGAGCGCGAACTGCTGTTGTGCTTGGGACTATCGTTGTCGGTTTGCCTGTTTTTTCGCCGATGTGGCAGGCAAAGAAGGGACCCACGACACCTACCGAGGCAACAGTTCCGCAGCTTGAGAGAGATATTCCTGAACTAATGAAAAAAGCCGGCGTGCCAGGGTTGGCGATTGCCGTAATTCGCGGGGGAAAGACGACGTGGCTGCACGGTTTCGGGATGAAAGAGGTAAAAACGGGCCAGCCGGTGACGGGGGAGACAGTTTTTGAAGCGGCTTCGCTGAGTAAGCCGGTGTTTACCTACGCCGTCCTGAAACTGGTGGAGCAGGGGAAGCTGGGGCTGGACGTTCCGCTAACAAGCTATCTGCCGAAGCCCTTTGTCGCGGGTGACGAGCGCCTTGCAAAGATTACGGCGCGGATCGTCCTGAGCCATCGAACCGGATTCCCGAACTGGCCAGCAGATGACGGCTCGGTCTCAATTTATTTCACGCCGGGAGAGCGGTTTAGCTACTCGGGTCAAGGCTATATCTATCTGCAGCGCGTGGTCGAGCAGATCACCGGCAAATCGCTAAACCAATATATGACCGAAGCCGTGTTCACGCCGCTGGGAATGACCAGCAGCAGTTATGTGTGGCGGCCAGACTTTGATGCACTAACCGCTACGGGCTACGACTCAGACGGGAAGCCGACCGAATTGTGGAAGCCAATAGAAGCGGGAGCCGCTTCGACGCTGAATACAACAGCCAAGGACTACGCGCTATTTGTTGAGGCGATTCTCAATGGGAATGGGCTCAAGCCGGCGACTCTGCGCGAGATGGAAACGCCGGAAATCGCACTCGATCCGGGGTGCAGGATTTGCATCAAGCACGAGCCGAAGCAGTTATCGAAGAATCTATTTTGGGGATTGGGATGGGGCATTGAGCGCAAAGATGGAACCGATGCGCTTTGGCATTGGGGAGACAACGGTTCATTCAAGGGTTTCGTGATGGCAGAGCCGAAAACGAAATCAGGTGTGGTGATGTTCGCAAACAGCGAGAATGGATTGGAGGTCGGGAAGCCACTGGTAGACGAGGTGATGGGTAGGGGCTCGCTGGCCTTCGAATGGCTCAAGTAAAACAGTGACCCGATGCGATACGCTGCTGACTGCGCGACACCGAGCTGCGATTCATATTTTCTAGCCAAGTGACACGTGCCCGAAATTGAGCTTTTAATCCGTTTTTCGCATCGCTGACAACAGGGTCCGCTTCCTCATTCCCATTGTTGCCGAGTACAGTGGGCCACTCTTTTTCCGCCACTCATTTTCCTGGGCACTGCTTCAGGCTCATTCCTGCGTCCTGCAGCTTCGCGCCTTCTGCTTTCCGGTTCCGCCCTTACACCGTTGGGTTCCCTCCCATAAGGCAGCCACTCTCTTTGGAAGCAGAATCCCTCGCTTTTGGGTGCCCCAGAAAATGGGGCAGAAAAAGGAGACATTTTCATGTCCTACTTACATGTTAAGTGGAATAGCTTCGGGCTAAGGTTTGACCGCCGACGTTTCAGACAATAGAGCATGGTTCGTCTTGCGCTGCCATTCCCGTAGCGAAGACCTGCGACGCCGTAGGCGGCGCGCCTAGGTCGTAGCGGAGGGAGTGGCCAGGGACGAATTGTTGGGCGAATCTCGTCCGAGCGGACATCCTTGCGAATGCCGCCGTCGGCAACATTCGCATTACTTCCGCTTGCCCGTCATTCGCCCGCAATCGGCGTCGAGCGACATAGAATTTCCGACACTTTGGGCTGGGCCATCGTTTTGTTCAGACACGTTAGGGTGTAACCGTGCAGTTTCTTACTCGTTGCGAAGGGATTGCATTGGGTCGATGCGGCTCGCTCGCCAAGACGGGATGAGACCCGCCATACCAGCCGCTGCGGAAAGCACCAAGCCTGCGGACACAAAGCTGAATGGATCATGCGGCTGCAAACCATAGAGCTGGGTGCGAATCAGACTGCCGAGCGCAAACGCCAGCAACGCTCCAATGGCAAGCCCGGCGCCGCTAAGAAGAACAACTTGTCGCATGACCATCCATATTACGTCGCCCTGCAACGCGCCGAGAGCCACGCGGATGCCAATCTCGCGTCTGCGCCGTGCGACGATGTACGCCATCACGCCGTAGAGGCCAATTACCGCGAGGGCCGTGGCCAGGGCGCCGAATGCCCCCGAAAGGCTAGCAACCAACCGTTCCGTTTTAAGCGACAGGCCGATCTGCTCGTCGATGGTGCGTAAGTCAACCACCGGAATGTTGGGGTCAAGCTGCCGCACTCGTTCGCGCACCGCCTGCATTAGCTGCTGCGGATCGATACGCGTGCGTAAGTAAAAGGTCATAAACCGAAACTTGTCGTCTTGCCAATAAGGGAAATACGCCTGAGGTGGGGTAGGGTCGCGCAGATTCTTGAACTTCAAATCTTTCACCACGCCGACCACTTCCAGGTTTGGGGCGTCCGGCCTCGCCGAGCGGTCGTCGACCATCCCGATGTGCAGGCCGACCGGATTGCGGCCGGCGAAATACTTCCGTGCGAACGTCTCATTGATAAGCGCCACCGGCCTGGTATCGAGGATAGTGAAGTCCCGGCCGGCAACAAGGGGCACCCCAAGTGTCGTAAACAGTTTGGGACTGATCATGTCACAGATCGGTCGCTGCTCCTGTCCGGGGTCCGCTGAGTAACCTTCTGCGATTACCGGATTACTCCAGCCGTAATCTTGCAGAATCGGCATGGTGCTCAGTCCAACCGACCTGACACCGGGCAGCCCCCGTAAATCGTCGGTCAGCCGGCGAAAAAAATCCTTTGCGCGGTCATCGGCATAGCCATTCAGCGATGGGTCGACGGTGAAGGCCATCAGGTGTTCCGTTGAGAATCCTGGTCCGGAGCCTTCCAAATTCGCCAAAGTTCTTAAGAACAAAGTCGCGCCGATCAGCAGCAACAATGCCAAAGCCATCTGACCGCTTACCAGCAACTTGCGCAGCAACACCTGCCTTCCCCCAGCTACCGAGCCCGCTCGATCTTTCAGCGTGGGAGCGATATCGGCTTGAGAGCTTTGAATCGCAGGCGCCAGACCGAACACGACCGCAGTCAGAAGCATCATGCCAAGCGCAAAAACGAGGACGCGCAGGTCTGGAATCGAAGAGACCGGGAAGTCGCCCGCGGAGTCGGCTGGAAAATAGGCGGCTAAGAGAACGCGGTCGGCGAGAAAAGCCAGGCCCAATCCCACCGCGGTACCGATTACCGCTAGCAACAAACTTTCCACCAGAAGCAGCCGAATAATGCGTCGGCGTCCCGCGCCAATCGCTAGCCGGACCGCCATCTCGCGTTCCCGTGTGGTGGCGCGTGCCAACAAAAGATTTGCCAGATTAGCGCACGCGAGCAGCAAAACGGCTCCACTCAACGCGGCGAGAACCCATAGTGGCGTTTGCAGTTGCTCTCGCAGGCCCGACCATCCTTGTGACCCCGGCAGCACGTCGACAGAATTTCTCAGAAATTGCGCTCGGTCATAGTTTGAATAATGCTGAAGCGTCGGCTCCTGGACTTCCACTTCCAGAATGTTGTCCATCAGCGGTTGCAGCGAGGCCTTCGCCTGGGCGATATCGACGCCCGGCTTCAAACGCCCGAACGCGGTCACCCAACTCAGACGTCGTGCCTCGAGGCGGTCCGAGCGAGGCGTCATTTGCGCTTGCATCATCATCGGAATGAATACCTTGGATTTGTACCCAAGTTCCACGCCATCGAATCCGGCTTGAGACACTCCGATTACCGTGAAGGTGTATCCGTTTATGACGATTTGTCTGCCGACGATGGACAGGTCGGAGGAAAAACGGTTCTGCCAAAAACTATAGCTAAGCATGGCTACGGGATGGCCACTGGGAACGCGGTCGTCGTCCGGCGTCAGAGCTCTCCCGATCACGGCGGTCACACCCATCACCGGGAAATAAGAGCCGGAAACCAATTCCGCCGTCACTTGCTCCGTGCGATCGCCGTAACCCAGACTGACGCTCGTCGGATAGCGGCAGAACATTCCCGAGAAGACCTGATTGCCATCGCGAAAATCGCGATACATCGGATAAGAGATGTCGTTGTCGCCCCAACTATCGCCGAAACGGATCCCGCGCTCGGCCACCAGCACGAGCTGCTCAGGATGCTTCACAGGAAGCAACTGCAGGAGCACCTGATCCATGAGGCTGAAGATCGCGGTGTTGGCGCCAATGCCGAACGCCAGCGTTAACACGGCGACTACGGTGAAAAGAGGGCTTTTCCGAAGACTGCGGAATCCGTAACGCAAATCCTGGGCGATTTGCTCCAGCGTGATCCAGCCCCAAGTATCGCGTGTCTCTTCCTTGAGAATCGTGGCATTGCCGAAGATTCGCATGGCTGCGTAGCGTGCTTCTTTTTCGTTCATGCCAGCGGCAATGTTTTCCGCAATCTGCTGCTCTAAATGAAATTGCAACTCATCGTTGAGTTGCTGAGCGGTTCGCTCGCGGCGAAACAAAGTCTGCAACTTGAGAAACAATTTTTGCGCCCATAACATAACGCTTGGCCCCTACGTCGTTTCTACGACCAGGTTGATTGCTGCCGAAAGGCGACTCCAATTGGCCGCTTCCTTTTCCAGTTGTGAGCGCCCTGCAGCCGTCAACGAATAAAACTTGGCCTTTCTGCCTGTTTCCGTCTCCGCCCATTTGCCCTTGATCCAGGCTTTCTGCTCCAGCCGGTGCAGAGCCGGATAGAGCGATCCCTGCTGAACTTGCAGGACGTCGCTGGAGATTTGCTGAATGCGCTTGGCAATTGCCCAGCCGTGTTTCGGTTCGAGCGAGATGGTTTTGAGAATCAGCAGGTCCAGCGTCCCCTGCACTAAATCGTTTGGTTTTCCCATGCCTTGACTATCTACAACAACTGTTGTAGATAGTCAAGGCATGCCGACGGAAGTCGATGAGGCATCGCAAGGAACGCTGCAACTTGCAAATGGGCAGTCAATTCCCTGATCGTTGGCTTAACATGGAAGTAAAAGCGACCGCAAGTGCCCCAGGGCATCATCGGCGACTTCAATTGGGCTGCAGTGGAGCAATTCGAACCGCGCTGACCGAGCGCATTTGCCACAGCCATCCGGCGCTCGACGTCGAAGCGGCCACTCCAATCGAGACCTTTCTCGGACCCGGAGCGATGGTGTACGACAGTTGCTGTCTTTGTGTTCCGGTTTGGCTGACCACGTAAGACGGCTCACATCACTCCGATCTTCCCAGTTCAGTAGGGCGAAGGACCATGTCTTACTCGTGCCGCAGAGCCGCCAACGGATCAACTCGGGACGCTCGCCTTGCCGGCGCATAGCCAGCGAGAATTGCGGCGCTTAAAAGGACGACACCGGCCAGCGCCAGGGTTCCCGGATCATTGGGCTGGGTCTCAAACAGAAACGATTTGACCAGCTGCGACGCGCTCAACGCGGCAGGCACGCTGATCGCGAGTCCCACCGCCGCCAGTAGTAGAACGCGGCGCAGAACCATCCAAACCACGGCGCCGCGTTGCGCGCCCAGCGCCATACGGATTCCAATCTCGCCGACCTGCTGCGCGACGCTGTAGGATACTGTCCCGTAGAGTCCCACGCAGGCGATGAGGAGAGCGAGAACCGCGAAACCCGTGCAGAGTTTCGAGAACGTGATTTCCCGGCTAATCGTCCGATCGATCTCCGCAGCCGGTGTGAACACGTTTGTGACGGGTATGCGTGAATCCGCCTCCCGCACGACCTCATGCACACTCCTGACATACGTCAGCGGATCACCCGCCACCCGCAGCGCGTAGGTCACCCGGTCCGGAGGAAACTGGCTGGCCGCTGTGAACACGGTCATCGAACTCCCCTCTTTCAGCCCGCCGTACCGCACGTTAGCCGACACG
>Ga0207046_10036_pt1 | contig 36111 bp, 27 predicted proteins | sample Alteio_BWMinCont_66_FD_153303 | JGI IMG/M metagenome (GOLD analysis project Ga0207046, IMG submission 153303) | Enriched cells from forest soil in Barre Woods Harvard Forest LTER site, Petersham, Massachusetts, United States -... | ecosystem: Environmental > Terrestrial > Soil > Temperate forest >...
TTTAGGGAAGTTGCTCATTCCAGACGCTAGGTGGAGATCCAACAGCTGATAAGGAAAACCTACTTCAGCTTCGCCAGAATCTTCTTTTGGTTCGCGACGATAGTATTCAAGGTCGCCTGATGCTTCAGGAGATTGAGAGATCGAGCGCCAGAATTGACATAGCCATCGAAGATAGCTAGCATTAGGACGATGAAGATAAGCGTCGCCGAAGCCAAAAACAAACTGCCGAAACTCATCAAGAAAGCCGAGAACGGTGAACGCGTCACAATCTGTCGTCGCGGCAAGCCGGTGGCGGACCTGGTGCGCACGACCAGGCCGACAGGGAAGAAGCCGGAGTTGGGTTTTCTGAAAGGCAAGAAGATCGTGCTCGACCCGAACTGGTGGAAGCCGATGACGGACGAGGAAGTGGACGTCTTCCTGGAGGGCCACTACTGATGCGTGTCCTGCTGGACACGGTGGCCTTCCTCTTTGCCATCGAAGATCCGGACAGGTTGTCGCGGAAGGCGCGGATCGTAATGGGAGACCCGGCTAACCATCGCGACCTGAGCGTCATTTCGCTGGCCGAGATCGCCATGAAGAATGCTGCAGGAAAGCTGAATCTCAGCCGCGAGGATGCGATGGACGCGCTAAGGCGCCTGCAGGTAAGCATACTGCCGTACGCGGAAGCACACGTGTTAGAGCTCATGACGCTGCCCGTGTACCATCGCGACCCGTTCGACCGAATGCTGATTGCGCAGGCGCTGGCTGAGGACGTGCCTGTGATGACCTGCGACAAGGGGTTCCGCAAGTATAAGGGACTAAAGGTCCTTTGGTGATGACCAGGAAGAGCCGAACTTTCGCAGTTGGGCGCTTCTATCCAGTTAAGTGCTTTGGAATCAGTCGGGGCAATTCTTCCAGCACCGCCGCGGGCGTCAACCCCGGGGCGTGCAGCAACAGGCGCTGCTTCAGGGTCACTTGCGAGCAGTAGACTAGAAAGGCGATCAGAGCGCGTCGGAGCGATGCTCCGGTTGATGGCGGGGTGCACCCAAGTGTCGATCGGAAACGCCGATGCCGGAAAGCGGGTCCCCCAGGAGCGCAAGAAGAAGGCTTTCCGTTATTGAATAGGAATTGTCGATTATCAAGGTATGGCGTTGCGCGCTCAACGCAACGCAGTAAAGCCGCCGATTTCCAAGACCTCGCTGTGGCCGTTCACAAGTACTTCGCAATCAGAAAAGCGAGGTTCTGGTGGGTTGAGTTGTGGGTTGGAAAAATCCACGAATTCCGAAGCGGCCCACAGATTGATCTCCCAGGACGACCCCGTTTCCGGCCAACTATCGAGCTTTCCAAAGGCGGTGCGGCAGTAAATAGGTGAAACCCACGAATGCCTCCCAACTTGTCGATGTGCTGGTCAGCCCATGATTAAAGCCCGCATCAACAACCAGGTTTTTCCGCGCCGTATAGCTAACTGCCCAAAGATTGCCCACTGCATTGCTCCGTAGGAATGGCTGCGTGAAGTGCCATACTTCTCCCGACAATGTGAACCGCTTCGCGAAGCTATGGGAGATGGTCAGTGATTGACCGAACTGGCCACGGCGGACAGGCCCTTGCACCAATTCCGTGAAAAAAGCGTTCGCATCATAGTGAAATCCCTTTACATCCGCACTCGCTAGCGCCAGAAACGAGTTAGTCGGACTCCCGTAATCAAACTCCGGGGCACCGCCATCATATGCACGATGGAAGTAACTGACCGCCAATGTCGGTTTCGCGCCTTCCCCGCGGTAAAGGATACATTGTGTGCCCAAGAAAATATCGGCTACGCGATTCGCGCTGGTTCCGTCAGCAGTGAAGTGCGCTATGGGTTCTGCCGCAGCCAAAAACTCCAGACGCGGTGCGACGCTGAGCTTTATGACTTCGTCAAAGCTGTATCGCGACAAAAACTCGGGGGAATCGTAGGCGGGTACAAAACCCGTCTCAAACTGCAGATACCCCACTGGAGTGAGTGTTGCAGGGGTCGAGACGGTGGGACGGCCCGGATTTGCTTCTGGTTCCTCCCCGTCTCCCGACTGCGCCGGAGTGGGCTGAACAGTGAGTGCCAGGAATAGGAACGAAGCAACTAAAGTGAACCTCAATTCGCCCCCCCTAGCCCAGTAAAAAACCGGCCAAAACACCAAAAGTGACTTTGGGCACACGTCGGCCCAGAAAATACATAGATGCAGTCTGCCAGTAGCGGACGATGCTGAGGGCCGATTCCATCTACTTCAAGTATCGGTTCACGATCTCGATGAGTTCCTCGGCAGCTTCCGCTTGCGCCGAAGTCGGCTTACGGTTCGGGTCAATCACATGGTAGCGGACGTGGCCTTCCATCACCTCGGCCATGAGTCCATTAATGGCTCCGCGACAAGCAGCAATGGTTTGCAGCACTTTCGAGCACTCTTGGTCATCTTTCAGCGCTTTCTCAATCGCGGTGATCTGACCCTTGATTCTCCTGATGCGGTTTAGGAGCTTCTCTTTATCCTTAGTGGTATGTGCCATGCTCTTCCCAGCCTCTGGGTTCAATGATACTATCCCGGAGTACAGTTATTAAGGTGGGCCTGGTCGCGTCCCGCAACTTGCAGGGGTGCTCACTACGGACCAGCTCTAGCGTCAAAAAGAAGATTGGGGTAGTGTAGCATCGCGATGATTGGCAAGCACAAGACGACGCATGGCTTGGCAAGGGCGCTAGCGCTTACTCTGGCGGTTCTGTTCGTCGTGTTTTATGTGCAAGCCCTAAGCCACTCCCACTCAAATGGACAGGATGAAGCCGCGTGTCAGCTTTGCCAAGCGGCACATGTCGGCTCCGCTCCGGCGTCCGTCGTCCCGTTGTTACTCACTCCGCTTCTGAGTATCGGGTACGTCCAGCCGTTCATTCTGACGTTTCATCAAGAGCTTTTTTTTCACGACTCTCCTTCCCGGGCGCCTCCTTCCGCGTAATTCCCGTTTCCTGCTAGCGAATCGCAAAAATGCGCGCCGAGCCTTATCTAGGCCGGCGCCGCCGCCATATTTCCAGGCGGCCTCTATGCACAAAAGAACTGAAAAACCCGTGGGAGGGTGGAGAAAATGTTTAAGCGTTCAAGCATCTTTGCGTTTCTTCTTTTGGGGATGGTTTTGGTATTTGGCGCGCGTGGGGTAAGAGGGCAGGCCTCGGGAACGATCGAAGGAGTGGTGAAGGATCCTTCGGGCGGTGTAATTGCGAATGCCACGGTCGAAATTTCGAATTCGGTTAGCCAATATCGGCGGCAGGTCACGACGGGGAGCGACGGATCATTTCGATTCACGAACGTGCCGTCCAATACGTATCACATGGTAGTTACCGCAGGTGGGTTTGCTAATTTCACGGAAGACGTCGATGTGCGCACAGCGGTCCCTGTGAGCGCGGTGGTGAGCTTGAAAGTCAGCGGCACCACCACAACCGTAAACGTCGAGGCCAACGGCGGGGACTTAGTCGAGAATGAGCCGACCGGCCATACCGACATCGACCGCGGCATGTTCGATAAGCTGCCGCTGGAGAGTCAGTCGTCATCGCTGACCTCGCTTATTACGCTGGCGTCTCCGGGTGTGGTCGCGGACTCGAATGGCTTGTTCCACGGTTTGGGCGACCATGCGGAAAATTCGTTCTCCATAGATGGCCAGCCTGTTACCGACCAAGTGAGCAAAGTTTTCTCCAACCAGCTACCAGTGGATTCCATTCAGTCGATGGAAGTGATCGAGGGCGCGCCACCGGCCGAATACGGGGGCAAGACCAGCGTGGTCGCTAAGGTGACAACACGGTCCGGTCTAGGAGTAAGCCCGGTCGCGGGCAGTGTGTACACGTCGTATGGAAGTTTTGGCACGGTAACCGGTGGTTTTGATATGGCCTATGGGAACCAGAAATGGGGGAATTTCGTTTCTGCAAACGGACTGGATACCAGCCGATTTCTGGATCCACCGGAGTCTCATGCGTTTCATGACAAGGGCAACCAACAGAACTTATTTGACCGCGTCGACTATCAGCTGACGAATGCAGACACCATCCACATGAACCTGGGGTTCACGCGGTCCTGGTTTCAAACGCCCAATACTTACGACCAGCAACTTCAAGAGTGCACGTTTCTATCTTCAGACTGCAGCGGTGCTAGCGGTACGTATGCTGCAGGTTCCGTCGTGCTGAACCCGATTACCGGCGCTCCTCTTGGGCCGACAGATCAACGCTCCCAAATCAGGACGTTCAATGTGGCGCCCACGTGGACACGTCTGCTTAGCTCAAATTCAATATTCACGGCCGGGCTCTGGGTGCGGCACGACCAATACAACTACTATCCAAGCCCCGATCCCTTTTCTGACCTGGGACCATTGCAGGACGAAACGGTCGCGCAGCTCCGGTTTTTGACGAACGCCGGCGCCCGCGTCAGTTGGTCCTATGTCAAAGGAATTCACAACCTTGATGTCGGCATGACGTACGAGCATACCTTCCTGAGCGAGCATGACAATTTCGGAATCGTGAATCCGGGACTTCTTACGGGCTGCACGAGCGCCGCGTGCGCGACGCTGGCGCCGTTCGATTTGACCACCGGCGGAACACTGTTCCATTATTTTGGACACGCGGACATCAAAGAGACCGCGTTCTATGTCCAGGACAACATCAAGACGGGGCCGTGGGCTTTTAACCTTGGACTGCGTGGAGACATATATTACGGCCTGCAGGCGCATTCCGCGCAGCCGGAGCCCCGCGTCGGCGTGGCCTATAACCTGAAAAAGACGACTTCGGTGTTCCGGGTTTCCTATGCTCGGACGCTGGAAAGCCCGTTCAATGAGAACTTGATCATCTCAGGAACGGGTTGCACAAACTCGGTGGTAGCCGCGATTATGACCGTGGCCCAGGGCTTTGCCTGCACGACGTCACCGCTGACGCCGGGCTACCGCAATGAATTCCACGCCGGCTTAGACCAGGCTTTTGGCAAATATTTTGTCCTTAGCGGCGAGTACATTTGGAAGTACACGCACAATGGTTACGACTTCAACGTGTTCGGCACCAGCCCTATTACGCTTCCGATTGAATGGCACAACTCCAAGATTCCGGGATACGCGGTCCGCGGAAGCATGCCGGATTTTCACGGCCTGTCAGCGTTTATCGTCTTCTCCCATGTCAATGCGCGCTTCTTTCCGCCGACAGTCAGCGGAATCGCGCCGCCGGCGCCTCCGGGAGTGTTTCGCATCGACCATGACGAGAATTTCGGACAGACCACTCACGTGCAATACCAACCGTGGAAGCGCGGTCCGTGGCTAGGATTCAATTGGCGCTACGACAGCGGACTTGTGAGCGGCGCAGTGCCGTGCCTAGCAGATACGGCAACGTGTTCATTATCAACAGGTGGATCAGCCGGCATAATTCCGCCGCCGGGAGATATCGCCCTGGTAAATAACGTCAACGGACTGCCCCTTACCGCCGATCAAGAGTTCCAGGCTGGCCTTATCTGCAACGGTGTGAGGGCGACTCCAACGGTACCTTTGCCTCAAGTTTGCCCTGCAAACGAGCTGACGTCCAACCTGGTGAAGATACCGGCGGCAGGCACGGAAAACGACGACCACAACCCGCAGCGAATCCAGCCGCGGAACTTGTTTGACCTGGCCGTGGGCCACGACAACCTCTTCCACGGAGACCGCTACAAGTGGAGTCTGCGGTTCACCGTGATCAACCTGACCGACAAGACCGCCCTCTACAATTTCTACTCAACCTTCAGCGGCACGCACTACGTAACACCGCGTACCGAGTCCGTGGAGCTGGGATTCCACTTCTAACTTTGGCATCTGCACACAAAGAGTCCCGCGAGGTTTCTCTTTCGAGGCCTCGCGGGTTGTGTCGGCTCACATAAGTTAGCTAAAGCGCGTGGAGAACCAGGTCTTGTGGGTGATGGGTGACCTGCGGATCAGATCATCGGCCAGAAAGAGAATCGTGGTTGTCCAAAAGGACCGCATCGCTTAAGGCCGACTAATGGGCAAGCAAGCTCAGACAAAGCGAAGCCAAAAGATCGGGAGTGTTCTTGCACCGGTCTCCCGTACAGTTTGGTCTAAGACCCTCAGCGCTCAGGAATGGCGCAAAGATCTTCTCGTGTTCTGGCTTTTTAGGACCTGCATCAAGCTGCAAACGTCTCTCGACCGCCGCTTTTTGAGGTTTGGGATGACGCTCCAAGAAGCGACTGTGCTTCTTCGTTGCATAGAGGCACGAAGAATCACGCCCGGCCAGCTCGCGATTGCCGTCGGGAGAGATAAAGGCAAGATCACTCGTTTTATCGGCCGCCTGGAAGCAAAGGGTTTGATCATGCGCGACGCCCTTGCGCGCGACCGGAGGTTTTCGCCAATTAGGCCCACGAGGAAAGGAAAACAGGTAGCCCGAGCCCTGGCGTCCGTTTTTGACACTATTCGAAAAGAGCTCTTCGTAGGAATACTGAAGAATGATGTCATTCGGATGGGCAAGATGCTCCCGCAACTTCACAACAACGCGATTCGGATTGGGTGTTGGCAAAAAAGCCGAGCGGTCCGGCGACGAAGGTGCATTGGAGTCCGCTCGATGAATAAGGGCGGGACGCGTTTGCCAAGCGCGCAGCTCCACGAGGAAATTGTCACCCCTTCGCCTAAACGAAACGCCGTCGACGTCGTTTCTGACGAACAAACGGACATGAACTGACGCGGCCTGTGCAGATGAACAGGGGCGTCCTGAGATCGGTATAGATCACGAGTGATGTCTAAAGGCGTTCTGACATGAGGAAGTCTACTCTTGCAGAGATGCGATCCCTCGCCCAGGGGCGTGGGGGACAATGCATTTCGAGGCGATACATCAGCTCGAGAGTTGCACTGCGGTGGAGGTGCAGACGCGGACATCAGTGGAGTGCAATGCCCACAAATGTGAGGAGAGGCAGTTGGTGTCCGACGTGTGCGCACAGAAAACGCTTAACGCTCGGGGAAATGCGTGCATTGGCGGCTCATCGTGGGGGTGAATGCCTTTCGGATCAGTATGTGAACAATGAGACGAAGCTGCGGTGGAGATGCGATGCCGGACATGAGTGGGAAGCGGCCCCGGGGCCGGTAAAGGGAGGAGAGTGGTGTCCACAGTGTGCGCATGTGGCTCGTCTGTCCTTGAGTGCGATGGTGGAGCTCGCCGCGTCACGCGGCGGTCGGTGTCTGTCGACTGAATACGTCAATATAGAAACGCCTTTATTGTGGACGTGTGAGGCCGGGCACCACTGGACCGCGATACCCGCTTCCATTAAAAGCGGACGTTGGTGCCCTTCTTGCGCCCACAATCAACGGCTCGAACTCGAGGCGATGCAGCACCTTGCGCGGGAGCGCGGAGGAAAGTGTCTCTCCACAAAGTACATCAACAATCGTTACGCGCTGCGATGGGAATGTAAGCGGCGGCACAGATGGAAAGCGACGCCAGTGAATGTGAAAGGAGGCAAGAAGAGACGAGGGACTTGGTGCTTCAAATGTTACAACTTGCGCCGCAGGTTCAGCACAAGAGACTCGATCGAAACAATGGAAAAGCTGGCGCAACGGCACGGCGGCTGTTGCCTCTCAAGCGAGTATATAAACTCGAAGACCAAACTGCTATGGCGATGCGAAAAAGTACACTGTTGGCGGGCAGTGCCGGTGTCCGTCAAAAGAGGTTCTTGGTGTCCAGTTTGCGCGCGAAACCGGAAGTTGATGCTAGGGGAATTTCGTTTGTTGGCGGCGCACAGGGGAGGAAGATGTCTATCCGACCGCTACATCAACAAGGTGACTCCGCTCCGATGGCAGTGCGCCCTCGGGCATGGTTGGTATGCGGAACCCGGGAAAGTCAAACGGGGGGCGTGGTGCGCCAAATGCGCAAACTTGCGTAAGCAGAGTCCATGGAAACCGGGAAGCGGCAGCCGCAAGGTGGGTCTGCATACGATCGAGTCTCTGCCTTCGTGCAACCTGCCTACAAATGATTTGCGTGAACCGTCGCAACCTTTTGCAGAAGCGCAGTTTTTGACGAGATTTAGCATGCCACAGTGGGCGACTCTACGTCCTTCGGCCGGGAAGTAGAAGGCGCGATGCTACATGAACAGTGCGCCCCGAGGGACCCTGCTAGCGGGGAAAACCGCAGAACAAAGTTGTGCTCTTCTGATGGCTCTTCGAGAAACACGGAGCGTTTTTCAAATAGCCGAGGGTTGAACTACGGCTTGAAGCCGGAGCCGGAACAAAAAGCGCTTGGGAAATCCAACGATTCTTCGTTCGACCATGTGATTCGCTTGGCACAGGGGCGTGACTCGAGAGCCTTTGAACGCATCTATCGGCTTCACTGCCGGCCAGTGTATTCACTTTGTCTGCGCCTGGTGCGTGACCCGGTGGAAGCCGAGGACTTGGCGCAAGAAGTTTTCATGCAGCTCGTTCGAAAAATTCACACGTTCCGTGGCGAATCGGCGTTCTCTTCTTGGCTCTACCGGTTGACGGCCAACCTGGTTTTTATGAGCTTTCGCAATAAGAAGCTGCTGACGAACTCCCTGGAGAGTTCCACCGAGACCGACAACGAGAGAACCTCGGCTGGACACGAAATCGCCGTTACAGACTTGTGTCTGAGTGGGTTATTCGATCGGATCAATCTGGATGCCACCATCAAAGAGTTGCCCAAGGGTTACAAAGCGATCTTCGTCCTCCACGATGTGCAGGGCTACGAACACCATGAGATCGCAAAGATTCTTGGATGTTCAGTCGGGAATTGCAAGTCGCAATTGCACAAGGCACGAAAACGACTGCGTCGGGTGTTGCGCGGTCTAGACTCTGGCTGCGAATGAACCCGGACCGGGACGGTCCGGTCCATGAGCGTAACGAGGAGGACGTTCGATCATAAGTTGGACTTTGCGGAACGGGAGGTTTGCCGTTCTCGACCTTCCGCAGCTAGGTTTTTGGCATACCCTAACTTGCCCGATAACAAGCCGCTCTGGAGCCAGCAAGAATGTGTTCGCGTGATTCATGAGGTTCTACTAACCCAAGCTGAACCATCGCGTTCGAGCGCTCTTATTTCTACCGCTGCACGACTGCACACGCGTGCGATGCGAATCCGTGGGCCAGCTTCTTGGCTGCGGAAATCGGCGGTAGTAGCCTCGCGGAATTCAAGATGAACGCCATTTCGGAAGAAACATGAATGAACGCAGCCAGAAGAGAGTTTAGAAATTCAAAAGCCGCCAATCCTACGTCGATGCTCTCGCTGTGGACTAGGCGCCTTCTGCAGATATTTCCTTGCAGCTTGCCATCCGTTGTGGTACGTAGATGGTCTACGTACAGGTAAGGAGGATGTCTACGTACCCACGGGTTCCCTCTATCCAGCCCTCCATCGGCTGGAACGCAAAGGCTGGATCGCCGCTGAATGGAAAGCTTCGGAACTTGGCCCGCGGTTGAGGATCTATCGCCTGACGAAGTCCGGGCGCAAACAGTTAGTCGTGGAACGCTCCCGCTGGGCCCGACTGACGGAAGCCGTTGAAGGCATTTTGAATGCGGCAAAACAGGTGAGTGAATCATGAGATTTTCTTTCTGGTGGTGGCGGCGCAATGAAGAACTCAACGAAGAAATTCAGGGTCACTTGGAACTCGCCGCTCGAGAGAACATGGAATCTGGCCTGGCACCGAGGGCTGCCCAAACTGCCGCGCGCCAGGAATTCGGAAGTATCGCGCTGGCTGAGGAGGTAACGCGCGACACATGGGGCGGGCGCTGGTTTGTAGACCTCCTGCAAGACGCTCGCTATGGCCTACGCATGCTTCGCAAGTCCCCCGGCTTCACCGTCGTCGCTATCCTCACCCTCGCTCTCGGCATCGGCGCAAACACCGCCATTTTCAGCGTGGTCAACACGTTGCTGCTGCACTCGCTGCCATTTTATGAGCCAGACCGCCTGGCACTCCTACAGAACTTCTTTCCGCCTCATGACAGCGCGAAGCAGTTTCACGATTGGCAGCAGCAGAGCACGTATCTCGGCGACGCCGCACTTTTTGAAGGTTTGGACGTGAACGTTGAGGGAGCGCGAGGTTCGACCCGGGTGCACCTCTCCCAGACATCCTGGAATTTCTTCACTGTGCTGGGCACTGGGCCAATATTGGGACATGGATTTGCCCCCGGGGACGAGGCGGATGCCCCCGGATGGGGCTTGCCGGGACGCAACGCAGTCGCGGTGATCGGTTACGGGCTCTGGCAACAGCTTTTCGGAGGCGACCCAAAGGCTCTGGGCGCAACGATCCGTGTTGATGGAAATACGCTTACGATCATTGGCGTCGCGCCCCCGGGATTCGATTATCCGGCCGAATCCGTGCTGTGGAAGCCGGCAGCATTCAGCCCGGGGAACTACGGATGGACAAGCATAGCGCGGCTGAAATCTGGCGTCTCTTGGGCGCAAGCACGCGCCGCGTTTGCGGTGGAGGTCGAGCAACAGTCACCGGAACCGACGAAGACTCAGAGTTCCGACCAGCGCCCGAGGATAATCTCACTGCAGGACGGCCTTCTTGGTCCCGTGAAGGATGCCTCACTGATTTTGATGGGCGCGGTGATGTTGGTTATGCTGATTGCGTGCACGAATATTGCAAATCTCTTGACAGCCCGCACCGCCGATCGCGCTGCGGAACTATCTATACGCTCTGCGCTGGGAGCAAGCCGCACCAGGCTGGCACGACAGCTGCTCACCGAATGCCTGCTCCTATCTCTTGTCGGCACCCTGGCTGGATTGCTCGTGGCATATTGGACGATTCCGCTCGCGGGGAAGGTCGAGCCGCCTCCGCTGAGTGTACAGTCTTATTCAATCCTGAACGGACACGTCCTGGCTTTCACGCTGGCACTATCGGTAATTACGGCGGTGCTGTTCGGCCTGTTGCCCGCACCCTACATTGGTCAGATACATGCTTTCGGCGCCCGGGGTTCCAGCACAAGCCGCGATTCGCGACTCATTCGCAAAACCCTGATTGTCGGACAAGTGATGCTCACGATGATTCTTCTCTCCGCATCGGTGTTGGTTGGGCGTGCGTTCGTCCATCTGATGGGAATCGACCGCGGCTACGATGTCAAGGGAATCGTCACAGTAAGCGTCTCTCTGGCCAGCACGACTTATCAATTGGACAGACGGCAGCTCCCTTATTTTGAAGAAGTACTGGCCCTCATCCGAAGGCTTCCAGGGGTTCGCGATGCTAGTGCCACGGAATTCCTGCCACTGTACGCCACGGGATTCGTCGGCGGTCCGTTCGGTGTCGACGGTCATCCAGCGAAACGCAATTCGATCATGGTGCCGGTATTCTCGGATTATTTTCGGACCATGGGCGGACAGATCCTCTACGGCCGCGAATTCAACGAGGCAGAAGTGCGTTCCGGCGCTAGAGTGGCAGTTGTGAATGAACGATTTGCTGCCGCGTTTGGCGCGCCTGCGGATGTTGTCGGGCGGCAACTCACGGTTGCAGATACATCCCCCCGGAAAATTGTTGGTGTTGTGAAAGGAATGGAATATGAGACCGACCCCACGGTGGTAAATCCTTTTCAGGTGTTCATTCCACCCACGAATCCAGGTATTTTCCCTCCGGCCACTTTCGTGGCCCGCGTAGATGGCCCTGCGGAATATCGCCTTGCTGCGATCAGCGAAACGATCCGATCAGTGGATCCGCAAGTTCCCGTATTTGGCGTAAAGACCATGCAGCAGCGCTTGGATGAGATGTATATCCGCCCGAAGTTCTACCGGATGGCTATTTGGGCCTTTGCGGGATTCGCATTGTTACTCATCGTGGTCGGCATTTACGGTCTTCTCGCCTATGCAGTGACTCGCCGTTTCCAAGAGATTGGCATCCGCATGGCGCTGGGCGCGACACAGATCAAAGTCGCACGCATGGTTGTGGGAGAGACGCTCCTCCTAATCTGTGCTGGAATAGCCGGCGGTGTTCCTCTCGCCTTCTGGATCAAGCGTCTTGCCGCTAGTTTGATTGGAGGCCCGACCGGCAGCATCGCGGCGCCACTTGCGTTTGGTGCGTTGGCGATCTTCGTGGTTGCGCTGCCCGCCTGCTACAGACCCGTGCGACGGGCGATGAAAGTCGATCCCATGGTTGCGCTGCGGTACGAATAACCCCTGATTGTCCGCATCACACTTAATTGCAGTTGTCGGCGCTTACGTCAATTCCGAGCGAGTGTCGGGCAACTAGGAAGCAATCCAAATGTTGCAGACGGCATTCGCAAGACTACCTGCTCGGACGAGATTCGCTCACTTTTTTCGGCTGCCATCTCTAGAAAGGCGCGGAGTTCTTCGTCCAACTCCCCTTCGACCCGTTCCTTTCGGAACAACGATTGCAATCCGTCTGATAGGCTTCGCAGCAGTGACATAGGCCCTCACTCGTAGCGCAATGCCACCATTGGGTCCACCCGCACCGCGCGCCGCGCCGGGATGTAACACGCCAGGACCGCTACCAGAATCAACATGACTGACACGATGGTGAACGTTAGCGGATCGCTTGCGCCGACTCCATAGAGCAGGAGCGAAAAACTGGAGAGCAGCCTGGTGAGAATTAACGCCGCAACCACGCCGATGGCGAGGCCCACGAGAGCCAGAGCAAGGCCTTGACCTACCACCATCCGAAAAACATCGCGCTTATCCGCACCAAGCGCCATGCGAATCCCAATCTCGTGCACGCGTTGCGTCACCGAATAGGAAATCACGCCGTAAATTCCGATGGACGCCAGTAGCAACGCCAACCCCGCAAACGTTCCCAACACGATCATGGGAAATCGTTGCCCCGACATCGACTCCGAAACAATTTGTTGCATTGTGTGGACGCTATAAACAGGCTGATCGCTGCCCGCTCCGTAGACCGCTGCTTTGATCGTGGGTATAACAGTCACTGGTTCTAGCGGCGTGCGCACCACTATCGTCGTGCCGGGATAGTTCAAAGGCACCCATTGGTCCGGATCTTGGTAGAGCGGAAAATATGCCAGATTCTGAATGTAGGTACTGGAGTCGTCCAGGGCCCACTGTTTTACATGGCCCACCACGCCGACAATCCGGCAAGGGCCCACAGGTGAAAATCCAGCTGATAGCGTCTGATCTAGCGGATTACGGTCTGAAAAATAGTTGTGGGCGAAAACGCTGTCGATGACCATTACGCATGGAGATTTGGTAGTGTCCTCGGAAGTGAAAAATCGGCCCCGAAGCAACGGTATCCCCATCGTTCTGAGATAATCTGGTCCCGTAAGGAACATCGCTAGCCGCGGGGCGCCCTGAAGCGAAGCGGGTTTCTGCGAGCCAATCCAGAAGGGCATGGTCCCACCCTGACCGCTCAGCGGAACGGTATCGGTGAAATCCGCCGCCAGCACGCCGGGAATCTGCCGAATACGCTCGATCAACTGCTGATAGGCAATTCGAGTACTCGATGCTGTCTTTGTCAGCGAATGCGAAACTCCCACCTTGAAGGTGATGAGATTCTGTGTGTCGAAGCCGGGATTGACGTCCCATAAGTGGCGAATCGTTTGGAACAACAGGCCCGCGCCCACCAGCAACACCAGGGTCAAGGCCATTTGGACGATCACGAGACCGCTTTGAGCGCGATGATGCGCGCTCGTGGAGCCTCGGCCTCCCTCCTTAAGGGATCCCTGCGGATCAGCGTTCCAACTTTTCAGCGCCGGCGCGAGACCAAACAGTATCCCAACCGCAATCGACGCGCCCAATGCAAAAAGTAGGACGGGAGCGCTCACCCCGATGTTTTCGCTGCGCGGCAAACTTTCCGGCACCGCCGCCAGCAAGGACTTAACTCCGAAAACTGCAATCAGGAGCCCCAAAACGGCACCAGCGAGCGAGAGAAGTACGCTTTCCGTAAGCAACTGCCGCACCATTCGCGCGCGACTCGCGCCGAGCGCCGAGCGAACAGCAAATTCCCGCGCGCGCGCCGCCGACCGCGCCAGCAGGAGATTGGCGACGTTCGCGCAGGCAATCAGCAAGACAAACCCCACAGCTCCCAACAGCAGCAGAAGCATTGTGCCCGCGTCCCCCACGACCACCTGCTTGAGGGGCTCGATATAAATTCCTAAATCTCGATTGGCATCGCGATAGAGTTGATCCAGGCCATTCTGAATCGTGCTCATCTCCGCCTGGCCCTGGGATAGGGTCACGCCAGGCTGTAAGCGCGCGATGCAGAAGATGCCATCGTGGGCAGCGCGATCGTTGAGGATCAGTGGATCGCTCCGGCCGAGCGGCATAAAAACGTCAGCGTACTGGTGTCCGAGACTAAATCCTGGCGGGAGAACTCCTACCACCCTGTAATCCACTCCATCCAAAGTTACGTATTTGCCGAGCACATCCCGGCTGCCCTCGAATCGATTTTTCCACAAACGATCGCTGATGATAGCGACGGGCGTTCCGCCCTGCCGATCCTCCTCAGACGAAAATTCACGTCCCAGAGGTAACTCCACGCCCAGAGTACCAAAGAACCCCGCGGAGATTTCCTTGCCATTGACGTGTTCGGGCGCGCCAGGAGCTGTGAGATCAACCCCCTGATCCATGCCCGCCGCCATTTGCTGGAATGAGTGGGCACTGTGCTGCCAATCTCGAAAGTTAGGGTATGAAACCCACACTCGTGGAAAGCGCGGATTGTTCTCCCACACCATTACTAGACGATCCGGATGGAAGTACTGCAACGGAGCCAACAGGACGCCCTCAACCACGCTGAACATCGCGGTGTTGGCGCCAATACCGAGGGCGAGTGTGAGGACGGCGACCGCAGCAAACCCAGGGTTCTTGCGCAGCACGCGGGCACCGAAGCGTAAGTCCTGCCACAACGCCTCAATAAAAGATTCCCAGCCGGAAGAGCGGACCAATTCCTTCGTAACTTCGAGGCTACCTCGCTCCAAACGCACCTCCCGAATCGCATCCTTGCGACTCATACCCTGCTTAGTCTTTTCTTCGGCCGCCATCTCCAGGAACCCGTTTAGCTCTTCGTCCAGTTTCTGGGTGACCCGTTCCTTTCGGAACAGCGCTCGCAATCCGTCTGAGAGGCTTCGAAGCGGTGACATGGGTCCTCACTCGTACCGCAAGGCCACGATTGGATCGACACGCGTCGCGCGCCGCGCAGGAACGGATGCGGCAAAGAGGGCGCTCGCTGATAGAACCAGGGCTGCCGCGCCGAGTATCGCCGGATTATAGCTCTTCACACCATAAAGTTGGTGAGCGAGCAGGTGACCTCCCGTCAGTGCGGCCGGTATGCCGATGGCGAGTCCCAGGCCGAGTTGAGCCAGCGCAGCGCGCAACACCAAAACGAGCACACTCCCGCGGTCGGCGCCGAGCGCCATGCGTATCCCGATCTCGTTGGTTCGTTGCGCGACGCCATAAGCGGTTACGCCGTACAGCCCGATGCAGGCCAGGATCAGTGCAAGCGTGCCGAAGAGTTCTGTGAGCCGCGCGATGAGGCGTTCTTGATTAAAATTGCGGGCCACCTGCTCGTCAAAACTCATCATGTTGAGAACGGGGAGATTCGGATCGGCTTCGGCAAGTGCCTTGCGGACAGCAGGCTCGAGATTCTCGGGCTTGCCCGCAACTTGCAATTCGATGGCACCGACCCAGCCACGAAAGGACTCTCCGGGCGGGGTTTGGAGTAACGGCAGAAAGAATGTGGCATATGCAGGGCCACGCGTGTCCTGATATTTGGCGTCCTCGACAATACCAACGATTTCGTAATCGCCGCTGTGACTCACATCCGTCATTCCGAAGTGCTGGCCGATAGGATCCTCGTTCGGAAAGAATCTGCGCGCGAACGTTTCGTTGATGACAGCAACATTTAGACCGCCGGGCCTGTCGCGTTCCTCGATGACGCGCCCTCGCAGCAAACGCGTGCCGATCGTCTCGAAATAGTGAGGACCAACCCTGTCCCAGGAGGGCGCCGTCCAGCGATAATCCGGTGTTTTTCCCTGAATGTACACGGGTTCGTTCGCGTTGTTACCGCCCAGCGGGCTGTACCAGGACAGGCTTGCGCTCAGGACGCCAGGTACCCGCGGCATGGTCTCCTCAAGCCGCCGATAAAGCCCGTCAAGCTTGTCTGGCGTGTAGCCGGACAAGGACGGAGCGATATTCACGATCAGCCGTCCGTCTGTCACAAACCCAAAATGCTGGCCTTCGAGATTGCGAAGGCTTTGCGTGAGCAGACCGGCTGCGATCAACAGCGCAATCGAGAATGCAACTTGTGCTACGACCAGTGATTTCTGCAGTACCGAAGCGCGATCGCCCGTGGAACGGCCTGCCCCGCGCAGGGCATCGAGGGGATCGGATTGCGACGCTGTCCATGCGGGTAAAACCCCGAACACCATACCTGTCAACAGCGATAGAAGGATGGAGAATCCGAGCACAGGCAGAGATGGCCGGGCATCAATAGGAACATAGCTGGCCCCGCGAAAGGCAAGGAGCAGGATGGTACGGGTCCCGGCGTAGGCTACATAGAGTCCTGCGGCGCCGCCCATAAGCGCCAGAAGACCGCTCTCGGTGAGCATCTGCCGAATTAGGCGATGTCGTGGCGCTCCCAGGGCCAACCGCACGGCCATCTGCGAACGGTTGGCCGACCCGCGCGCCAGCAACAAGTTAGCGATGTTCGCGCAGGCGATCAGCAGAAGCAATGCAGAGAGTGTCACTAACAAGTGTAGGCCCGTTTCATAGTCAGTCCGCAGTTTCTCGACACCGCCAGCTGCTGACGTCAGGCGAATGTATTGTCGAGGAATGTCTTTCCTGTCTCGCTCGGGAATAACTTCGCGGTGACTGCTGAGCCACTCTTTTAATTCGACGGTGAGTCGCGCTTGTACGGGTTCCGGCGCAAAGCCGGACTTTAGTCGTCCCACAAGATACAGCCACTCCACGGCAGCGTTAGGGAGGCGCCATTTTTCCGGGTCGGCGGCCAAGGGCAGCCAGAAGTCCGGAGGATCGCTGCGAAGAGTGTCGCCATAGAATCCCGGTGGGGTCACACCTGCAATCGCGCAAGGAACGCCATTAATGTTTAACGTTGAGCCGATCACAGATGGATCTAGCCCGAAGCTCTGCTGCCAGGTGTGGTAGTTCATCACCGCAACGCGAGGCGCGCTTGCTGAGTCATCGGGCGGCGCGAGGAGTCGGCCAACGAAGGCGCGGACGCCTAACGTATTGAAGTAATTTGCCGAGACGAACTCCCCCTTATAGGGTTCGGCGGCAGACCCGTTACGGCGAACGCTTAAATCCGATGTCCAGGGCTCAAAAGCAGCGAGCCCGCTAAATTCTGGTGTGTGGTCGCGAAGATTCTCGTACAGCGCATAAGAATAAAGAACAAAACTACCGCCCTCTTGCGTCCCGACCATAACACAACAACTGTTATTGTCCCCGAGACGATAAAACTGCCTAGGATTTGCCACCGGCAGCGACCTCAGCATCACCGCATCAATGAGTGTGAAAATCGCCGTGTTTGCACCGATACCTAGCGCAAGCGTGAGCACAACCGCAGCCGTGAAGCCGGGAGATTTGCGCAGCGAGCGTGTAGTGAAACGCAAATCTTGCCAGCAGGTCTCGACAAAGGATTCCCAGGAGTCAGAGCGGACGATTTCCTTGGTGACTTCGAGGCTGCCCCGCTCCAGGCGCACGGCGCGAAGCGCATCCTTGCGGCTCATCCCCTCCTTCATCTTTTCTTCAGCTGCCATCTCTAGGAAGCCCTTTAGCTCTTCGTCCTGATCCTTGCTGACCTGCTCCTTTTGGAACAGCGATCTGAGTCCGATGGCTATATTCCGCAGGAATGACATGCCCCTTGCGATGCCTCCAAAATTCGCTCGATTACTGCTCCTAACGCAATGCCGCCATTGGGTCGACCCGCATCGCGCGCCGCGCCGGGATGTAACACGCCAGGACCGCTACCAAAATCAACATGACTGACACGGTGAACGTTAGCGGGTCGCTCGCGCCGACTCCGTAGAGCAGGAGCGAAAAACTGGAGAGCAGCCTGGTGAGAATTAGCGCGGCAACCACGCCGATGGCGAGGCCCGCGAGAGCCAGAGCAAGACCTTGTCCGACCACCATCCGAAAAACATCGCGCTTATCCGCACCAAGCGCCATGCGAATCCCGATCTCGTGTACTCGCTGGCTCACCGAATAGGAAATCACGCCGTAGATTCCGACCGACGCCAAAAGCAGCGCCAATGCCGCGAAGGCTCCAAGCAAAATCATTGGAAAGCGCTGCGCCGACATCGACTCTGAAGCGATTTCTTGCATGCTTTCGACGTTGTAGATCGGCTGATCTTTGCCAATTCCGTATAGAACATTTTTGATAGCTGGTATGACTGCCGCGGCTGGAAGCGGCGTGCGAACGATAATCGTTGTGGCGGGAAAACCTTCAGAGGCCGTCACCCACTGATCCGGAATTTGATACAGCGGATAGTAGGCTTGCGCTTGTGTGTACGAGCTCTCGTTACCCAGACCCCAATGCCGCACATGGCCCACTACGCCGACGATTCGGCAAGGGCCCAATGGGGGAGTCCAGCCAAAGGTTATGGTTTGGCCCAGTGGATCTTGCCCGCGGAAATAAGTGCTGGCGAGGACGTCGTCGATTGCTGCGACGCACGGGGATTTGGCAGTGTCGTCCTCCGTAAAAAAACGACCGCGAAGAAGCGGGATGCTCATTACCCGCAGATAATCGGGTCCCGTGTCGAATACCATCATTCGTGGAGCCGCCCGAACGATGGCTGGCATTTGAGAGCCGATCCAGAAAGGCGCGACGTTGTCCCTCGACTTGAGAGGAACGATGTAACTGAGATCCGCGGCCTGCACGCCCGGGAGCGTTCGGAGGCGTTCGAGCAACTGGCGATAGGCAGTTCGCATGTCAGAGGCCGTCTTAGTCACCGAAGGCGAAAAGCCGACTTTAAAAGTGATGACCTGCTGCGTGTCGAAGCCAGGATTGGTGTCCGACATTCGGTGAATGGTGCGGAAGAGAAGGCCCGCACCCACCAGTAACATAAGTGTGAGAGCCATTTGCAAGATTACCAGGCTGCTTTGCACGCGATGACGCGCCGCTGTCGCGCCGCGGCCCCCCTCTTTCAGTGCGGATTGTAGGTCGGTTTTGGAATTTTTCAGCGCGGGGGCGAGGCCGAATAGAACCGCGACGGCAATGGAAACTGCCAACGCAAAAAGAAGAACAGGTGTGTCCACGCCAATGTTTTCGCTGCGTGGCAAGCTTCCCGGCAAGCCGGTCAGCACAGGACGGACCCCCCAATTGGCAATTGTCAGTCCCAGTGCCGCGCCGCCCAACGAGAGTAACGTGCTTTCCGCCAGCAACTGCCGGACAGTGCGTGAGCGGCTTGCGCCTAGCGCGGTGCGAATCGCAAATTCGCGGGTGCGTCCGAGCGAGCGCGCCAGCAAGAGATTCGCGACATTCGCGCAAGCGATTAGCAGGACCAAGCCCACAGCGCCAAATAGGACCAGCAACGTTCCGCTTACATCGCCAATAAGCACTTGCCGGAGCGGCACCACCGATGCTCCCAAACCCTTATTCGCATCTGGATAGAGCTGGACTAGATGGTCCTGAATGGCGCTCATCTCCTCCTGCGCCTGAGCCATGCTGACGCCCGAATTTAATCTCGCGATGGATACGATTGCGGGCGCGCCGCGCGGGTCGAGCATGAGAGGGTCGCCCTGTGCGAGCGGCGTGTAGACATCTACTCGCTCATCGCCGAAATGGAAACCCGGCGGAAGAATTCCAATAACCGTGTAATCGACTCCGCTTAAGGTGACTGCCGTGCCCAGTGCTTGCGGATCGCCGCCGAGACGATTTCTCCAGAGGTCGTTGCTGATGATCGCGACGGGCGCTCCGCCGCGCCGGTCTTCCTGCGAAGAGAAATCGCGACCGAAGGGCAACTTAACGTCCAGCGTGTCGAGGAATCTTGAGGAGATTCCCGCGCCAAGAAGGTGTTCAGGGCTGCCGGGACTTGTTAAATCGTAATACCGCCACCTTACGGCCGCCATTCGCTGGAATGAGTGAGCGCTGCGTTCCCAATCCTTGAAATTAGGATACGAGGGCCAAACGACCTGCTTGAAATGCAGGTTGTTCTCCCAGACGACGACGAGACGATCCGGATGGCTGTAAGGAAGCGGTGATAACAGAACGCCCTCGACGACGCTGAACATGGCGGTGTTGGCACCTATGCCGAGGGCGAGAGTGAGAAGGGCAACGGTAGTGAAACCCGGAGACTTGCGGAGCATACGGGCGGCGAAGCGCAAGTCCTCCCAACACGTCTCGACAAAGGATTCCCAGCCGGCAGAGCGGACGACTTCCTTCGTAACTTCGAGAGTGCCCTGCTCAAGCCGGACGGCGCGAAGCGCTTCCTTCCGGCTCATCCCCTGCTTCATCTTTTCTTCGGCGACCAGCTCCAAGAAGCCGTTTAGTTCCTCGTCCAATTCCCCTTCGACCCGTTCCTTTCGGAACAGCGATCGCAATCCGCCCGCGATGCTTCGCAGCAATGACATGGTTCGCTTAGGACGCCTCCAAAATTCTGGCGATCGCCGCCACTTGCCGTCCCCATTCTCGTGTTTCGCTGTTGAGCCTCTTTCGTCCCTGGTCTGTTAGGGCGTAATACTTTGCGCGCCGGCTATTCTCTGTGGCTTTCCATTCGCTTCTGATCAATCCATCTCGTTGCAACCGCTGAAAGGCGACAAACAACGAACCGGCGTTGAGGCGGAAAACGCCTTTGCTCATCTGCTCGAGCCGAACGGCGATCCCATATCCGTGCATGGGTCCTAGCGCCAGCGTTTTCAGAATGAGCATGTCCAGAGTGCCTTGAACGAGATCACTCGGTCTGTCCGCCATGAACGCGCTCCTTCTGATAATCAAGAGGAAGAATACGCCTCTCATCCTGATTGTCAAGAGAAGTACAGGAGAGCTTTGCCCTTGGCGACTCTCACTCTATCCAGTCGCATTATTGAGCCTTGCCACATGGCTCAGACGCGAATCAAAGGGAATCGAAGGCTCCAGAAAAAAGCCAGTTGAGGTTTTCTGAAAACAGGGCCTCTTATGACATCACTCTTTCCGCTCGACCACTTTGCTCACGTCCGGAGTCGTCTGGCCAGCTGCCGGCCATCTTTTTCTAAGCTTCTTCCGCGATAGGCATTGATCCCGGATCGAGGCCGTGCTCATGGACTTTCTGCAACTCGGTCAGGAGACGCTGGTCATCCAATCGTTTCATCATCCGGGAATAACGGCCTGCTCCATCGTCCACAAGCGCAACACCCAATCGAACACGCGTACCGATTCGACGATGAGCGGAATGACGGTGCGGTTCACGCGCCACGCCATCCGCTGTCTCCTGAGCACACACGCCGGGGACTGGAGAACGCTCGGCAGGCGGGCGATACAACCAAAGTCTTGTTCATCTCGACTGAAGATCCAAACCTCAACATCGGACACGTACTACTAAGGATGAGCAACGTGCATCTGAAAGGCGTCTTCGGCGCACTGCGTGACGCCGCTCCCGATTATTGGGGACGCCGTGTCATCGAAAAGCACGCAGGAAAGACCAATCTCGGAGAGATGGACTACCTCCTCGAATCTCCCGATGACCGAGCAGGCGCGCTCGGTTTCGGGCTCGGCAATGTGCCTCCCGCCCCTCAGAAAAAATTCAACAAGACCCTCGGCCCGCGAGCCTCCTCGATTGGACTCAAGCAGGCTCGCAAAGTGCTTGACCTTCGCGGCGCGCTAACATTCCCTTGGGCTGCACAGAGTTAGATAGGAAGAGTATTTTCCCTTTATGAGGGACGAAGCCAGTTCTCTCGTTGTAGGCCTCGCACCTGAGCAAACTCTCTTGTGTTGTCGCTAACCAGGGTATAACCAAGCGCAAGAGCATGAGCAGCAATGAGCAGGTCGTTGCCGCCGATCGGTTTGCCGACCCGCTCAAGCTGTGCTCGAACCCGGCCGTACGTAACATCTACGGGCGAATCGAAAGGAAGAACCTGCAGAGCCCCCAGCACCACTTCGAGTTGTGTCGTGAGCCGCTGCGACCCCTTCTTCTCTGCACCATAGCGGAGCTCTGAGGCCACAATGATGCTGGTGCAAACTTTTGTTTCACCCACCTTCCTGATGCGCTGCGCAACCGTGCCCTGTGGATTGCGAACCAGATCCGAGACCACGTTGGTGTCAAGCAGATAGCCCGTCATAGATCGACCCGATCAGGAGGCTCATCCAGAATCGGTGCGAAATTCTCATCGAGCCGGCTCAGGGTGGCAAGAACGGACAACAGGGACTTGGGCGGTGCAGGTTCGATGATCAGCCGGTCTCCCTCCTTGCGCATGACGGCGTCCTCACCGGGGAATTCGAACTCCCGAGGAATCCGCACAGCCCGGTTTCGCCCATTCTTAAAAACCTTCACGTGTCTTTCGGCTGTGACTAGTCGTCTTGGCATATGTCAAAGCCTATGCCAATTCTAGGTCTTTGTCAATGGCGCCCATTCCCACTCGAAGACCAGCACCGACGATTGCCCGCAGGCTACCCGTCCCTGATAAGGCGAACTATGGTCCAAATAACGCAAGTGTCGATGACGGTTACCCTGCGAATCTGTGAACGCTGGTTTTGGAGGGAGAACTTTCGCAATCTAATATGCCGGGAATGAACGTTTATGTTCTTCCCGTTCCTGGAGCGCCGTGGAGCAGTGGCCGTCAGCAAGAAATTCAAGCAGTCCGTGAATCCCCGCGCCAGGTCATGGGGTGTCCGGTGACGTCGGGGGCGGCATATGGCGATTCCGGCAGTAGACAAATCGTTGACAAAGGCTTGCGGGAAATCCGGAGAAAGGAAAAAGCGAGAATGGCCGCATAAACACTGGGGGATCTATGGTGGGCCTGGGTGGACTTGAACCACCGACCTCGCCCTTATCAGGGGTATTTATCGTGCAAAGTCGCGTCCGACGTATTGTCCGATCGGGCCTTATCTAACCACCGGCATCAATCCGATGGACCTCGACGTATGGACCAAAGTCAACGACCGCTTTGAACAGCAAGGAAATACGAGCGACATGTTATTTGCGGCTTATGTGGTGCTTGCCTATTTTTCTCGCTACATGCGAATGGTTCCCGGCGACGTCCTCGCAACTGGAACTCCACCCGGTGTGGGTATGGGCAAGAATCGACACATGGCGGATGGAGAATCTTGGAGTGCGGTATCACGAACTTGGGCGCGCAGCGCCACGAAATCGTTGCGTAATAGGATCTCCGAACATCTCGCGTAACCGCACCAGTACCCTGCTCACCGCTGACGATGAAGTGAGTTTGGAGTCTGACAGATGTTGCTGGATGGCGGTCATGCGTCAACTTGACCGGTGCCCACATCGCGTGGATACATCAAAACCGGTAGATGGTGAAGACCACCTGGCGGATGGGCGGTCATCGACAAGGCTTATCCTCGAAGCTCGCACCCTCGCTTTCCATCAACTCCGGACATTTCCCGAGCGATGCCCACGGATGACTTGGTCGACCAATTCTTCGCCGAACCGTCTGGTAAACGGGCCCGAGCCCAATAAGAAGCGATAATAGATCGCGCCAAAGATCGCGTCGTTCAGCAGGTCAGGTTCTGTATCTGACCGCAATTCGCCTGCATTCTTGCCCCGCTGCAGATCGGCGATGGTAGCGGTCCGCCGAGGACTAACCCATCGGTCGAAGAACGCCTGACGTATAGCTGGCTCGCTCTGGCCCTCGGCGATCAGCCCGGCCACGATCTTGCCAAACGGCCCGCTGAAGGCGTCGATCAAGCGCCGCACCCGAAGGCGTAGAGACTCTTCCGCGGTCAGGACCGTCGGCTTCTCCAGGTTGGGAGCCATCCGCTCGCAGAGCATGGCTAACACCAAGGTTGCCTTGGTCGGCCACCATTTATAAAGGGTGGGTTTGCCGACCCTGGCCCGCTTGGCGACCTCTTCTATGGTCAAGTCTCGGGCTGACTTTTCCTGAAGCAGGGTATAGACCGCATCCATGATGGCGGCATGCGATGCCGCCATCTCGCTTGGTGGCCGGCCTTTGCGGGCCGTGGCGAGCACGTTCTTCTTCATGGAAATAAGTTTAACGGAACGTAGCGTAAATTCAATTGACATAGGGCAGCGCTTTATTATAAAACGGAACGTAAAGTAAATTAAATCGGTCCGATAACTGGCTGAAACCAGCATCACCGCAAAAGGAGAATGCAATGAATAATCAAGGGCGTCCGTACGAACCGCTGACATCCCAAAATGCCGCGCTCGTTCTCGTCGATCATCAGGTCGGTCTCATGACGGGGGTCCGGGACATTTCCACGGGCGAACTCAAACATAACGTGGTGGCTCTGGCCAAAGCTGCAAAAGCGCTGAAACTCCCAATCGTCGTTACCACGACTGCGCGTGACAGCATGTGGGGGCCGACATTCCCCGAACTCGTGGAAGCGCTGCCAGGAATTGAAATCATCGATCGATCATCGGTCAATGCCTTCGACGACACGCGTGTGGCTCGCGCGATCGAGGCGACCAAACGCAAGAAGTTGATCTTCGCCGGCATCTCGCTCGAAGTCTGCGCGGCTTTTCCGGCCATCACTGCCGTTGGAAAGGGGCTCGACGCCTATGTGGCGGTTGACGCCTCCGGAACATTCAGCGAGACCAAGCGGCAAGCTGGCCTCCTGCGCATGCTACAGGCGGGCGTCATTGTCTCGGACTACACGACCTTGATGGTGGAAATCCTCAAAGACAACGCGCGACCGGAGGCTGGCGAGGTCTACGGGGCTATGGACATGGGCTGGGCTAAGCTCGTCGGCCAGATCGCCCAGGCCTTCGGAAAGTGAGTGCGACTCCTCTCCGGATTGCTCCCCATAACGGTTTAGGGTTAATGGGGTCAGAACTCGTCGCACCCCTACACAGGGACGACTCAGCAAGGGATCACCGGAAGTCACCGAGATTCCCCAAGTCGGCCGGAAGTTGTCGGTTCGTCGGTTGGATTAGTATCGATGGGAGATCAAGGGCAGGATCACGCTTTTCGCCGCGGCAACGGAGGCCGCTTCCAATGGCGAAGAGCAAGCGCAAACGAGTTCCGAAAGCGGTCCTCAAATTACCTGATCTAGAACAATCCAAATCTGCGGTCTTGAACTGCCTTACGTCGGCGAGTTCAAAACGCTCGTAAGACCATGCCATTCGTGAATTCATTGACTGCTACTGTTCGGAGCCCAGGCTGGCCTTCAACAGGAGCGTGGTCACACGCTACCGAATCGAACAGCGCCCGTACGCTCCGTCGACGATTAACCTGAGACTGGCGGCGATACGCCGGCTGGCGTATGAAGCGTCCGATTGCGGACTACTCAGCCCGGATCTTGCGGCAGGCATTCGTCGTGTGAAGGGTGTCAGGCGGCTGGGGGTGCGTGTCGGGAATTGGCTGACGGCCGAGGAGGGCAAGAAGTTACTCGGCGCTGAAACAGCTGACACCCTTCGCAGCCGACGAAATCGTGCTTTGCTCTCGCTTCTCATCGGCTGCGGCCTTCGGAGAGCTGAGGTTACAAACTTACGGTTAGAGGATCTCCAGCTTCGCCAGGGCCATTGGGTCATCGCTGACCTGCGGGGAAAGGGTGGCCACATCCGGACGATCCCTGTTCCGCAGTGGGTGAAGGACGCGGTCGACAACTGGACTGTCGGTGCCGGCATCACCGCAGGTCCGTTGCTACGGTCAATCAACAAAGCAGGCAGAATTTGGGGCCACGGCTTTACTCCAAAGGTGATCTGGGCAATCGTGAAAGCAAACGCGAAATGCTGTGGTCTGCCATCAGTGGCACCGCACGATTTGAGAAGGACCTGTGCGCGACTGTGCCACCAAGCAGGAGCTGAACTAGATCAGCTTCAGTTCCCGCTCGGCCCCGTTTCAATTCAGACGACAGAGCGATACTTGGGCTAAAAGCAGCGTTTTCGCGATGCGCTTAACGATCACATCGGCCTGGAGCCGGATGCGCCCTCGTGAGGAGTAGGCGTAGAAATTGGCGTCCGCTAGCCGACTTCGCGGTACCGATCCCCATGTTGCAATCTGGATTACTTCCGGGTGGCCCTCGTCCGGAATAGGTGGATCAGCCTGGCAACAAAACACCTACACGTGAGGTCGCCGAATTATGGAGACCATGAGAAGCCCTCGGGCCCCTGCGTTGACCTTCCGGCGTCGGCCCGAAACCGCCCCCGCAGCCGACTTCGCATATCACATGGAATCAGTAGCTTGCGGGCCGGAGAGTTCTACACGACCCATAGCAAACTACAACCCGATTTCGCTGAGACGTGCATCCCCGATGACCTACCCGCGGAGCGCGCGGGCACGGTTTCCGTTGATAGGCTTTCAGCACTCGCAAATCGCGGCGACTTCAACTAGCATTTCGTCCTTCCGCCTGAGTTGTGTTTCGTTCTGGAGGGGGCATGAAATCTCTGCGAACTATCGCCGCGCTCGCTGGTGCGTCTGCAATCATTTTTGTGGCCCAGGCCACGGTCTGGCGCGCTGGAGAGCTGCTCCTCCCTGACGCCGAGGCAGCAGGCCTATCTGCAATGCCGTCGTTTAGCGAGCCGGGAATTTCGCCGGATGGCAACGAGATCGCATTCGTTTCCGGCGGAGACATTTGGACCGTGCCCGCGGCGGGCGGTGAGGCGCGCCTCCTCATGTCCAATCCGGCGACTGAATCGCGACCGCTGTACTCTCCGGATGGCAAAAGACTCGCCTTTGTTTCCAATCGCACGGGAAACGGCGATGTTTATGTACTGACGTTTGCCACAAGCGCGGTCGAGCGCATCACGTATGATGATGCGCCGGAGCAAGTCAGCGCGTGGTCGCGCGACAGCCGCTGGATCTATTTTTCTTCCACGAGCCATGACATCTCGGGAATGAACGACATTTATCGTGTGAGCGCGACCGGCGGTACGTCGATGCCGGTCAGCGCCGACGTGTATGCAAACGAGTTTTTTGGAGCGCCATCGCCGGATGGCACGACACTGGCATTTTCCGCGCGAGGCATCTCTTCGGCACAATGGTGGCGGAAAGGCCGCAGCCACCTGGATGAAGCTGAGATTTGGACCTTGCGCAATGACGCGAGTCCGAGCTATCAGCGAATCACCGAGCCGGGCGCGAAAGAGCTGTGGCCGATGTGGGGCGCGGACGGCAAGACGCTTTACTACGTCTCCGATCGCACCGGGCCCCAAAATATCTGGATGCGGCCTCTGGACGGCGCCGCCAAGCAGGTCACACAATTCAAGGACGGCCGCGTCTTGTGGCCCTCCATTTCCGCTGATGGCAAGGTGATCGTATTCGAGCGAAATTTCGGAATCTGGAAGCTCGATCTATCCACAGGCAAAAGCGACGAGGTACATATCGCTTTGCACGGAGCGCCCGCGGGGCCGGGCGTCGAACATGTCACGCTCTCGAATCAATTTCACGATCTCGCGCTATCGCCTGACGGGAAGAAGGTTGTCTTCATTGCACGCGGACAGATTTTTGCAGCGGGCGCAAAAGAGGAAAGCTCCGCGTTCCGCGCGACGCACACGGACGGCGAGGAGTCCGATGTTGTTTGGGCGCCGGATAGCAAGAAGATTGTGTACGTTTCGGACCGTGACGGCGCTCCACATCTGTTCGAGTACGATTTCACGAGCAACACGGAAACTCAGCTTACGCATGACGCGCTGCCCGACAACGCGCCTCGTTTCTCTCCCGATGGGAAAGAGCTGCTCTTCGAACGAGGCGCGCGCGAGCTGCGAATCCTGGATGTGGCGGAGAAGAAAGAGCGCCTCCTTATCGCGGCAAAGTTCGATCCCATGCTTTTCACTCCGGGCCATCCGTATTGCTGGTCGCCCGATGGACGTTGGATCGCTTTTCTACAATTCGGAGAAAAAAGCTTTCAGGACGTCTACGTTATCCCGGCAAAAGGCGGAACGGCCCAGCTGATCAGCTTTCTGAGCGATTCGAACGCAGATGGCATCGCTTGGAGCGCTGAAGGAACCGCGGTCTACTTCATCACTGGCCAGAGAACGGAACCGAATCAGATCGCGCGGATCGATCTGGTTCCTCACGAGCCAAAGTTCCACGAAGACCAGTTCCGCGATCTTTTCAAGGAAGAACCGGCGAAGCCGGCCGCGCCTGCCGAGAAAAAAGGGGCCGATGCTTCGGAGCAGGAATCTGCGGAGACCAAAAAATCCCCGGGGAGTGAGGAAGCAAAAAAGAAACCGGTCAAGCCGGTGGAAATTACTGCCGACGGCATCCGCCGCAGACTCCATCTGCTCCCAACCGGAATTGACGCGAATGACCTTACGATCAGTCCGGACGGCAAATCGTTACTTTTGCGGGCACGCTTTGCAGGCCAAACGAACCTGTATACCTATTCGATCGACGAACTGGCCAAGGAGCCTCCGGTGGCGCGGCAATTGACATCCACGGCAGGCGCGAAAGAATCCGCGCAGTTCTCTCCTGACGGAAAAGAAGTGTTCTTCCTCGAACAGGGCCGCATTCAAGTGATGACGGTCGAATCGCGGACCGCAAAGCCGTTGGCCATCACGGCAGAAATGGACATCGATTTTTCGCGCGAAAAGGAAGAGATGTTTCGGGAAGCCTGGACCAATTTGCGAGATACGTTCTTTGATCCAAATTTCAATGGCGTGGACTGGAACGCCGTGCGCGCCGAATATGCCCCACGCATCGAGGGCGCTGCGACTCCAGACGAAGTCCGCCGGCTGCTGAACTTAATGGTTGGCGAATTGAATGCGTCTCACTCCGGTGTCGGCGCGCCGGCAGGCTCGAACCAGACCGTTACCGGCAGGCTCGGCGTCAATTTCGACCGCGCCGCTTACGAAAAGGATGGACGGCTGCGTATCACAAAGATTCTTCCGCTCGGTCCTGTGGCGCTCGCCAAAGAAATTCACGAAGGAGACGAATTGCTCGCCGTGGATGGGCAGCCACTAGGGCCGGGCGTCAACCTGGATGCGCTTCTCGAACACAAAATTGACAAGCGCGTCGTCCTGACGGTGAAAGGCTCGAGCGATGCATCGGCGAAACGCGACGTTGTGGTTCGCCCGGTCAATCAAGGTGGAGAAAAAACGTTGCGGTACCGCGAGTGGGTCGAAGAGCGGCGGGCTTATGTGGAGAAGGAAAGTAACGGCCAGCTGGGCTACGTACACATGCCGGACATGTCAGCGCAATCGCTGGCGCAGCTGTATGTGGACCTTGACGCACAGAACCAGGGACGCGAAGGCGTGGTGATTGACGTGCGCAATAACAACGGCGGCTTCGTCAACGTGTACGCGATTGATGTTCTGGCGCGGCGGCCGTATTTGACGATGACGACCCGCGGCTTGTCACCGGCGCCGGCGCGTTCTCAACTGGGCCAGCGCGCACTCGAACGGCCAACAATTTTGGTTACAAACCAGCATTCTCTATCGGATGCGGAGGATTTCACCGAAGGCTACCGGTCGCTTCATCTCGGCAAGGTGGTTGGCGAGCCAACGGCAGGTTGGATCATCTACACCTCCGGCGCCACGCTTATTGATGGTTCGACCGTGCGAATCCCCTTCATCAAAATCACGGCAGCGGATGGAAGCCCAATGGAAATGCATCCCAGGCCGGTGGATGTCCCGGTAACGCGGCCCATCGGCGAAAGTTATACTGGGCGGGATGCGCAGCTCGATGCGGCTGTCCGCGAGCTGCTTCAGCAGCTAAAATCCGCAACGAAGTGAAGCGGCTTTTTTAAGGCTTTCGTATGGTTGAACTCGCAAGTCCGTGTCGTTGACGCTGAGCAAATCCCAGATGTAGAAGCGTGAATCAGTGATTTCGCCGTCCGCCAGGAAACCTTCCGCCTGCACTCGGTCTAGCGATTCGGCCAGCCGCGCGTCGATAGGAATGATTAGGCCGAGTTTGTTGATGCCGGAATATTTCCTCTCGGACTTTTGGACTGCGAGCCGCCTCCCGTCGAATTTCTGCTGGAACCACCAGGAGGCATCCTGCGCCAGTAGTAGTGCTTCCGGCTCGTCGATGGGCGTCAGCAATTCCGGCGTATGGCCTGAATGCTCTTTTGTGGCAGGCAACCCGACAGCGATTGCCGCGTTCCCATTGGTCGTCGCCTGGGCGATTTGATAGCCCTTGCCCGCTTTCTCCCGACGGACGCGGTCGTAAACACGCTTCGCTTCCTCGTAGCTGGTGCCACTCACCTTCACGTCGCTCTGCAAGGCGGAACCGCGCCGCCCCCACTGCGCTTGAACGGCCCATTGGTCTTGCGCGCCCTCCAACTATAGGTGGTACACCTTGTCGCAACCGCCTTGCTGGAAATACAACTCTGCACGTTCTGGTTGCATTGTTCGCTCCTTTGGTTTGTGGGTTTTTGCCTTTTGCGCAGCGGCACTTTGCTGCACAAAAAACAAAGCCCTTCCTAGCCGTCCCGGGCGCTTCGCCGCATGCGCTGTCAAGGCCGCGCGGTTTGCGCTTGTCGGAGCGAGGTGAAGAGCCTTGACAGATTTCTGAGGAGCGCTGTCAAGTAGAAAGTTTGATTTTTTCGACAGGCCCATCAGAGAAATTCACTCCTGCTCCACAGTTTTCACACGCGCTTCTCACAACGCAATTTTCGTTGCTGCCAGCAGCGGTGAGTTGTGTTGGGCCAAGGCCGCCAGGTAGACCTTCTCGTCGTACGCCACCCGCTCCTTCCAGCAGCGAAAGATAATGCGAATCCATTTGAAGGCTAATGCACGAACCGCAGCGTTGTGCCTCTTGCCCCGGCGACACTGCAGCTCGTAGTAGGCGTGCGCCCATTGCGATCTGGGGATGGACTGGGCAGCCCACTCGTGAAAGCTCTGCCGTACGAACTTCGAACAAGCAAAGCGGAAATGTATCCAACGGCTTTTCCCACTGCTTTCCGTCACGGGCGCGATCCCCGACAAGGTTTGCACCTCGGCCGCGTTTCGATAGCGTTCCCGCTGCGAACCGAACGCTGCCAGCAGCCGCGGTGCCATCACCGCTCCCGCTCCAGGCAGAGATTCAAAGATGAAAAAATCGGGATGCGCTTCGGCCGCCTCCTGAATTTGCCGATTGAAATCCTCAATGCCCTGGTGCAGAACCTGAATCACTTGCACCAGCACCTTCACCACCGCGAGCTGGGCCTCCACCACGGCGCGATCCTTCAGCGCCGGCATGGCCTCCCCGATGGCCTTGATCCGGCTCTCGATCAGCTCCTCCTTGCGACAGTGGTGCTTGCGGAAAAAACTTCGCAAGGTGTCCGGTCGCGCCTTTTGCAGTGCTTCCAGCGCGGACCAGCGCTCCAGCAGGGCGCAGACCAGCGGACTATCCACATCCCCAAACCACTGCGGAATCTGCGGAAAGTAAATTTTCAAGTGAGCCTCTAAACGATTGCTCTGGGCTGTCTTCTCGTCCACCAGCTTGCGCCGCTCCTCCACCAGATTTTGGATGAGCCGCGTAGCCTCCGTATCCGGCGACAAGCGGCGCAACTTCTCGCGATGCATCTGCAACACATCCTGCAGCAGATCGGTATCGGCGGGATCCGTCTTGGCCCCCGAGGAATAAAACGCTTTCCGCAAGTTGGCGGTCATGGCCGGCGGCACCGGATAGATATGCAGCTGCTCGTACTTGCTCAGCATGAACACCAATGCTCCGCGGCTCTGCTCCACGGCCACCGCAATCGGCCGACCGGCAAAGCGCTGACTCATCTGCGCGATCCAAGCCTCAATGGCCTCCGGCATATGGCCTACCTCTCCGTGCTCACGCGTGCTGGAGTTGGCCTCTTGCAGGCTCCAAACGTGCTTTTGGTCCGCCCAATCAATGGACACAAAGGCGGCATACTGGATTTCGGGTTGGTTTTGGCTCATGAGTTTTTCTTGATTCCCTCCTAGCATACGAATGTGTTGGGTTCCTTTCTATGATTCTGTATCCTGTTGCTCTCGCTCCATCGCAGGCTGCTTTGTTGTTCGAAATCCTTATAGCAGAGTCATGGCCTCGAGGTCGGGGCCTGACAGTATCTGAGTTTTCGTCCCAACAAAGCGCATCCCGCGGCTGAAAATCTGTCAATAAACATCGAGTGTTAGAAGAAGCTATTCATGACCGCGGGACCCCTGCCGCCGCCAGTGTAGCCGGTCAGCAAACTCAAATTTTTCACATTTCCACAGGCACGCGCGCGCAACAACAACTGTGGATATCTCCCTTACTGATACTTTCCCCAGAATCACTATAAGAAGAAGCATGCGGCGAAGCGCAGTCTTTTGGTAGGAAGGGCCGAACGAAATGAATGGCTCTCGTGTTTGCTTATTTAGGCGGCGTCTGTTTTCCTAAGGAACAAGATGCAGAAGGAAATCCGCGCGCGGTTGGACTCCTTGCCCAAAACAGAAGCGTCATTTGTCGAGCCGATGGAGTGTCTATCGGTATCGAAGCTACCTGAGGGGTTGGAATGGCTCTGGGAAATTAAACTTGACGGGTATCGAGCCCTCGCGGTCAAGTCCGGAAATGGTGTGACGCTCTTCTCAAGGCGAAGAAAATCTCTGAATAGGCAATTTCCCTATATCGTGGAAGCACTGGCGGATCTGCCTGCCGGAACGGTCGTAGATGGAGAAGTAGTCGCCATCGCTGAAAGCGGCCGCCCGGACTTCAATCTGTTGCAAAATTCCCGCGCCGCAGCGTCTCGGATTCAGTACTACGTCTTCGATCTGTTGTGCTGGAAGGATCGTGATTTGACCTGCGTTCCGATGGTCGAGCGGCGGGCGCTGTTGAAGTCGCTTGTTCTCGTCCACGACAAGAGAATCAGGATTTCAGACTACATAGAGGCAGCGCCAAACGACCTACTATCCGCGGTGCGCGAGCAAGGGCTCGAAGGGGTCATCGGGAAACGAAAGGACAGCCTGTACCAACCGGGGAAGCGAAGCGGCGCATGGATTAAGTGCCGCGTGAATCGAGGGCAAGAGTTAGTCATCGGCGGCTATTTCCCAGGCCCACACGGCTTTGACTCACTGATCGTGGGCTACTATGCCGGGGAAGACTGATATATGTGGCACGAACTCGTAACGGATTTGTTCCGGCCTCCCGGCGCCAAGTGTTTTCGAAATTGAAGCATCTCGTTACGGCGAACTGCCCGTTCGTAAACTTGCCCGATCACGATTTGGCGAAGAAAACGCCGTCCCGGGGCACAGTCGCCAGGAATGTCCGCAGGTCTCCGCACGTGAATGCGAGGATCCTCTCAGGAGGGTTGCTCGTCAGTTGCGCGAAGGACTATTGGTATCGCAACGCGACCATCGGATCGACGCGCATCGCGCGACGCGCGGGAATATAACAAGCGAGGAACGCGACGACCGTCAGCAACAACGCAACCGCGGTAAACGTAACCGGATCAGTCGCGCTCACGTGAAATAGAAAGCTCCGTATGAATCGCATGACGCCCAGTGCGCCGGCAACTCCAATCACTATCCCGACAAGGGCCAGCGACATTCCCTCGCGTATCACGAGCCACAACAGCTGTCCCGCCTGCGCTCCCAGCGCCATGCGCACTCCGATCTCGCGCGCGCGCTGCGCGACGCTGAACGCAATCACTCCGTAAATTCCCACCGCCGCGAGCATGAGCGCCAGTCCCGCAAACATCGCGAGGAGGAGTGCGTTGAACCGACGCGGTGATATCGAGGTCGATACTCTCTCTTCCATCGTGGCCACGTTATACAGAGGCAACTCGGAATCAAGCGACGCCACTTCGCTTCGCACCGCGCTCGACAGGCTGGCGGAATTGATTCGGCCGCGCACCGCCAGGCTGAATATTCCCTCGGCCCTCGATTGGGTGAGCGGAAGGTACATCACCAACTCGGGCTTGGTGTCGAGGCCATCTCGGTGAACGTCGTCCACTTCTCCGGCAATCGTCGCCCACTGCGGCATGATGGGTGACTTTAGCTGCTGGTCCAGCGGATCCTTTTCGCCAAAGAAATGCCGCGCCAAAGCCGCGCTGACCACCACAACTTTGCCGGAATCCTTGGTGTCCTGGTTCGTCACCATCCGTCCCCTAACCAGCCGCATCCCCATGGCGCTGAAATAGCCGGGAGAGACTCCGATCACGGTTATCACCTGTGATTTCTGCGGCTCCGGCGGAGGTTCGCCCTTCACCTGGACGCCCATGATGAGCGTGTTTGGCCCGCCGAAAAGCGGCAACGTGTCTGTCAGTCCAGCTGCTTCCACTCCCGGCACGGAGTTCACGCGCTGCAAAAGCTGATCGAGGAAAGCTGCTTGCTGGGAAGCATCTGCGTATTTCGAATGCGGCAGATCGAAGGTCGCGGTCAGAACGTTCTCCGGCTGGAATCCCGGATTCACTTCGATGAGATGGTAAAGGCTCTTCAACAGCAGTCCTGCTCCCGCCAGCAGCACCAATGCCAGTGCCAATTCGGAAACAATCAGCAAGCTGCGGATGGTGTTGCGACGATGGCTGGTCAGCGCCCCGCGTTCCCCTTCTTTCAGCGAATGGTTCACGTCCGTGCGCGACGCCGCGAATGCCGGAACCAGCCCAAACACGATTCCCGTCAGCAGAGAGAGGGCAAGTGTGAACAGCAGAACCTTCGCGTCCATATTCACTCTTACTTGTTGAAGAAACACAGTCATTGGCCCGGCGGGCAGCAGCGCGAGAAACAATCGCATCCCTCCGAATCCGATCAGCAGCCCCATCGCGCCGCCCAGAAATCCCAGCAGGCAGCTCTCCGTAAGCATTTGCCCGATAAGTCGCTCGCGTCCCGCTCCGAGCGCCGCGCGAATCGCGAATTCCTTGCTGCGCGTCGCCGAGCGTGCGAGCAGCAGGTTCGCAAGGTTGACGCAGCCGATCAGGAGCACCACTCCCACCGCGACCAGCAGCAGCAAGAGGGCCGGCCGGATATCTCCGGCGAGATACTCGTGAAGCGGAATAATCTTCGTCTGAGGCTGGAAATGAGCTCCCCGCAGCATCATCCCGCCACCGCCCGAAGCAGGGGGCGGTAGCGCCGCTTCTCGTGAGGCCTGCGTCCGCTCGTGGATCGTTGTTAGCTCCGCACGGGTTTGCTCCAGTGTGACGCCCGCGCGAAGCCGCCCGATCACGTTTAAGATCACCCATGGGCCCTGGCCGTGTTCTCGCACGGGATCCAAGGCGAAAGGAACCAGCACCTGCGTGCCGGGTTCTTGCGGAAAGCGAAAATCCGCCGGTAAGACTCCCACGACCGAATAGCTTCTTCCATCCAGTTCCAGCGTCTGATTGGAAAGCCTCGTTCCGGGACCAAATCGCTGATCCCAGAGGCCGTGCGTCACAATCGTCACGGGATTCGCGTTGGGATGGTCTTCTTCCGGCGAAAAAGGGCGCCCCTGCGCGAGAGGCACACCGAGCACTAGTAAGAAATTAGCGGTCACTTCCGCGGCATGCACCCTCTCGGGCTGCCCTGCTCCCGTTAGATTGAATTCGTCGCTCCCGAACGCAGCCAGTTGTTGCAGCGAATGGCTTTGATCGCGCCAATCGAGATAGTCCGCTCCGCTCACAATGTCCGCATTCATCGGAGGTGGGAGCGCCTCCGTTATCCACACGAGCCTCTCGGACTCCGGATAGGGCAGCGGCTTCAGCAGTGCCGAATTCACAATGCTGAAAATCGCTGTATTGGCTCCGATACCGAGTGCCAGCGTGAGTATCGCGACGGCTGTGAAACCGGGATTCTTCATCAGGATCCGCAGGGCATACCGCAAGTCCTGGATTAGCGTCCCCATTGCGCCTCCCCTGTCTCAGGCAAGATGCAGTGAACCAATCGTACCGCAAGAAGGATGTGTCATTCCAACTCATCCGACAGTTCGGGACGAGTGGTCGGAAAGGTAGCTCATAGTACGCCCCCTTGCCGCTTGTGCGATTCACAGCCGTCCAAATTACGCCTCGCTTTTCCGCGGGATTCGGATACAACGTTTGAAAGTCGTGCTATCGTTGCGCCTGGTCGACACGGAGCAGTCTTTAGGCCCCTGATTTGCTGGCTCACGCCATGAAGAGGTGCAGTATGAAGCGTAAGTCGACAGCTTGCGGCATGCGAAGTTTGTCGGATTGCGCGAGGACAAGAACCCTCGAAGCGTGGTCAAAGAGCACGTTGGCGAAGCCGCGTCGGACTAAGCAAAATCGGCGGAGCCTGGATACG
>Ga0207046_10037_pt1 | contig 36077 bp, 40 predicted proteins | sample Alteio_BWMinCont_66_FD_153303 | JGI IMG/M metagenome (GOLD analysis project Ga0207046, IMG submission 153303) | Enriched cells from forest soil in Barre Woods Harvard Forest LTER site, Petersham, Massachusetts, United States -... | ecosystem: Environmental > Terrestrial > Soil > Temperate forest >...
AATGTTCGTTTTGTATATAAGGATGCTGATAATAAATATAAACCTGCTTATGGAATAGATTTTCAGGATATTGAAGTAAGTAACATTTATGCAAAATTTTCAAATATAAAAGTTGTAGGAGATTCTATAAAAGTAAAAATTGATGATTTGTCTGCTAATGAAAAATCGGGCATAAGAATTAAAAAATTAAATACAGATGCTACTATTAGTCCACAAAACATAAAAGCAGATAACCTTTTATTAATTACAGCAAATAGTTACATACATGGTTATTACTATATGCTTACCGATTCGTTTGATGATTACAATAACTACATTCATGCAGTAGATATGCGTGCAGACTTTCTTGATAGCACCTATGTTGGTTTCTCTGACCTTTCCTATTTTGCTGAAGAGTTAGAAGGTTTAAATCAAAAAATATTTTTAAACGGATATATTAAAGGTAGCATCGATAATTTAAGTTCAGATAATTTATCTTTTTCACTTCTTAATCGTACATCGTTTAAAGGGCATGTAATTATAACTGATTTACCAGATTTGGATAAAACATTAATAAAAATAGATGCAAAAAGCCTGTCGACTTATTATTACGATTTAAAACAAATCCCAACCTATCCTTTTAAAGATGGGCAAAAAATAACAATCCCCGAAAACATAAATAAATTAGGGGTAATTAATTTTAAAGGTAAGGCAGAAGGGTTTATTAATAATTTATTGATAGAGGGAGATTTAAATACTGCCCTGGGAAAAATTACTGCTTATGCTTCCGTGAACACATTGCCTGATAAAGTAATTGCTTATGGAGGAGATTTTAAAACAGAGAAATTTAATGTTGGGAGTTTTTTAGGCGCAAAAAATATAGGAGAAATTTCATTAAACGCAAAAATTAATGGCAAGGGAACCGAATTAAAAACCTTAGAAGAAGAAATAGATGGTAAGGTTCAGGCAGTACAATTTAATGGATATACATATCATAACTTAGAAGTGAAAGGCGGAGTAAAAAACAAACAGTTTAATGGGCATATATTGGCAAAAGATACGAATGCAACTTTTGATTTTACTGGAAGCATAGATTTTACAAAAAAAATACCACAAGCACAGTTTATGGCTGATGTAAAAAAACTTGATTTATATAAGTGCAATTTGTATAAAGCAGATACAACTGATATAGTATCAGGTAATGTAAAACTTTCAATAAATGGAAATACAATAGATGATGTAAACGGAACCTTACATGCAGATAAAATTCAGTTTATAAAATCTAATGGATTAATAACACTTGAAAATACTGATGTTATTCTTGTACAAAATGAAACTCAAAATAATTTGCAAATGATTTCTTCTGTTGCAGATGCTGAAGTAAATGGCAAGTTTAAAATAAATACATTACAAAGAAGTGTTGAAGATTTTTTACATAATTATTTCCCTTTATTTTTTCCTTCAGAAAGTAAAAAACAAAAAACCAATACAGACGATCTATCATTTAAAGTACGGGTTAAAAATATAGACCCTGTTTCAAAATTTTTTGATATTCCGTTGCAAATTAGTAGTGAAAGTATGTTGCAAGGTACATTTAACGCACAAAACAACAAATTGATGGTTAGCGGTTTGTCTGATAAAATAGAATACAATAAAACCCCCATTAAAGATTGGTTTCTTACAATAAGTACAATAAATAATCAGGTTTACTTTAATACAGGGTTTAAACAAATTGATTTAACAGATAGTATATACATTGGTAATTTTAACTTTGAAACACATGCGGCAAATAATAAATCTGATTTTTTGCTTAAATGGAATAATGAATCGAAACGTAAAAACTCAGGTGAGATTGATGGTAAGCTAGTATTTACAAAAAGTAGTTTAAACCTGGACTTGGGTAAATTTTTAATTTATGCTGAAGATAGTTTGTGGCAAATGACGAGTAATGATGAGATAACAATGGATTCAAGCGGTGTTGTTAACCTTCATAATTTGGTTTTTTTAAACAATAATCAGTTGGTAAAAGTAGAGGGAAAAATATCTAAAGACCCTAAAGAGCAATTATTAGTTGATCTTCAAAACTTTAAACTTAATCAATTAAACCCTCTTTTAAAACGAAATGGGGTTGATTTGCAAGGCACACTTACAGGTACCGCTAATTGTGCCGATTTATATAACCATTTTGTTTTTACAACTGCTTTAGGTTTTAATAAACTTCAGATAAGTGGAACTCCAATAGGTACAGGAGAAATTAATAGTTTTTTTGACAGAATTAAAAATCAGGTTTCATTAAATGGATTTTTTAAACGAGATTTTGGTAAGATTTCAGAAAGCGCATATAACAATATCCGTTTTGATGGATATTATTATCCTTCTATAAAAGATACTAGTATAGATATCGATTTACATTTGTATCAATTTGCTGTTTCAGCTTTACAGCCAATTTTAAAAGATATAATCACCTTTGATAAAGGTTCGGTAACAGGTAATATAAATATAAAAGGTAACCTTAAAAAACCTGCTATTAGCGGCCTTGTTAGCCTTGATGATGTCAAAAATCTTAAAATTGATTATTTAAATACATCGTATGAAGCTCAAGGTAAAATACAACTTTATCCGGGGCAAATAGAGTTTCAAAATATTATTTTAACCGATCAAAATAAAAATACGGCAACCATTTGGGGTAACATATTTCATGATAATTTTTCAAACATGAAATTAGACTTTGACATAACCACAAGCAAATTTATGGTACTTAACACTACTGCTTTACAAAGCAATATATATTATGGTAAAGCTTTTTGTACAGGTAACATTGGGATATATGGGCCACCTGAGTCGTTAACTTTTGATATTAATGCAAAAACAGAAAAGGGCACTCAATTTATTATCCCTCTTTCAAGCCCGGCAGAAGTAAGTGATAATGGTTACATACGGTTTGTAAAAATTGATAGTACCAATAAAAATGGCATCACTAAAAACGATTTGTCGAGTATAAAGCTGAATTTAAATTTAGAAGCAACCCCGGATGCTGAGGTGCAGATAATATTAGACGATAAGGGTGGAGATGGTATAAAAGCGAGGGGTAAAGGGAATATAAATATGGACATTAACACAAATGGAAATTTTGAAATGTATGGCATTTATACAATAACAGAAGGAAGTTATTTATTTACGTTACAAAATGTGATTAATAAAAAATTTGATATTGATGAAGGAAGTAACATTCGATGGAGTGGTGACCCATATGATGCAGACATAAATATAGCGGCTACCTATAAACAACGTACATCTTTAGCACCTTTTTTTCCTGAAGATAATGGTTCATCAAGTGCTACGGGGGGGGGGAGATAACAATAAACGTTATCCGGTAAATTGCAAATTATATTTGAAAAATAAATTAATGAACCCTGATATAACGTTTGGAATTGAATTACCAACCGTTAGCGAAGTGCTACGATCTCAGGTAATGGGTTATATTAATAATGAGCAAGAACTTAACCGACAAGTATTTTCATTACTACTATTACGTAGCTTTGTTACACCTTTATCAATTGCACAAGGAGGGGGCGTTAATGCTGCTGGTAGCGCAGGTAGTGCGGCTGGTAACAATGCTACTGAAATGCTTTCTAATCAATTAAACGGTATGCTATCTAAATTTACAAAAGCATTTAATTTAGGATTTAATTATCGTCCAAGCTCTGCATTAAGTAACGAAGAAATTGATGTAGCATTATCTACACAGCTTTTTAATGATAAACTAACGGTTGATGGAAATGTTGGTGTTAATAATAATGCCGCAACAAAAACAAGCACACTTATAGGTGATTTAAATGTGGATTATAAACTTACCAAAGATGGTAAGGTGCATGTAAAGGCATTTAACCGAAGTAATGATAATTTTCAAATCGCTACACTTGGCGGTCAGTTTACACAAGGTGCAGGCATTTTTTATAGGGAAGAATTTAATTCAATGGCCGATTTCTTTCGTCGGATTTTAATTAAGAAACCTAAAAATAGTAAAGTAATAAATTAAACTTATCTAATATAAAAATAGGTTAAAATAATTACTGCCGCTATGTTTGTTATAAACATGAAATAATAAAACGATTTTACTTCAATATTTTTAATAAATAGGAATAGTAAAGATAATACAGATGATATAATAATAAGTGGTAGTAATAAATAAGTTATAGAACTACTAACCATATACGTTTCATTTTTGTATACATCAATAACTTTTTTTACATCATGTAGTAATAACGATTTTAAAATTATAACACTATCGTTTACCTGAGGTTCTATAGTTTCGCTTGCAAGAAATAATTCAAGCTTTGGATATTTTTTTGTACCAATGGTTACATAAAAATCTGTCATAGTGTGTTTATTACTTTTCGAATAATTAACCCTATAACCACTTATAATAACATCAGCTACCTTTAAAGAGGGCAGTATCCAATCTATTAATATAAGCTGCGATATCCATAAAAAAACAATACAACTTCTTTTAGCCAGTTTATAAATTCTGGTTTTATAAAGATGTGATATTTCTTTATTTTTTTCTTGCTGCTTATGTGCAAAAATTTCTTTGGCTCGTTCAAGCCTTTCTTCTATTGAAAGGTTTTCTTTTTCTTTACGTGGCATGGTTATTTCTGAACTATAAATAAAATAGCCCTAAGTTTATCTAATCCTCCCCAAGTGCCTGGTATAATAAACGAGGTAGTTTCTTTATTTAACTCTATAGTATAAACTTCTTTATTATCCGTTGTTTCTGCCTTTTGCGAATTTGCTTTTTTACCCGATAATTCAAACTCAACAACGTGCTTATATAAATCAGGATTGAATTGCATGATTGAAAAAACTGTATTTGTTAAACCCTCATATAATAAAGCAGCAAAACCATCTTTGTTTTTTGTGATAGCCAATTTTACATTGTTGTTTTCCTCATTGCGAGGTGTATTGTAAATAATATACAAAGTATCGTGTAATTTTATTTTCTCTGTAAGATTAAATGTATCAAGTACCTTATGATAGGTAGTTGCTAACCCTGTAAATTTTACCAACGTGATTTTTTTTTGAAGATTTATTTTTTTATGTATTTGCGTGTTAAAAACAGATATTGCTGTTACACTATAATTACCTGTTTTAAGGTTTGGTATAATATCAGGGTTTTTAGTATGTAATGAATAACTAAAAGAAGTATCAGCAGATTTAATTTTTAATTCTTTCCAATAGCTAAACCCATGTACAGATATTTTATCGTCTGTTTTTATCTGCAATTCAACACGTTTTATTTGCGCTTTTACTGAAAACGAAAGTATAATTAAAAGAAAAAAAAATCTCATTATTATTTTAAAACTGCAGAATTAATAGCCTCCACAGCTTTTATTTCGGGTACGGCACGTTTAATGGTTTCTTCAATACCGGCTCTCATTGTCATAGTGCTCATGCTGCATGATTGGCAAGAGCCTTTTAATTCAACACGTACTATTAAATCATCAGTAATTTCAACCAACTCTACATTTCCTCCATCAGCCAATAAATAAGGGCGAATGGTGTTTAAAGCTTCTTCAATTTTCTTGCGCATAGTATACTTTTACATCTACGAAGATAAAATAATAATTAAATTGACAAATTAAAATTTATCAATTTTTAAAAACCTGATTTGTATCAGTATCTATCGCAAACTTAATCTTATATTTGAAAATTATTTTCTGTTTATTTTAACCTTATGGAAACAACAAGTGTAGATGTATTAGTTATTGGTGCTGGTCCTGCCGGCTCGGTTGCGGCAAGTATTATAAACCAAAGTGGTTTAAAAGTTAGAATGGTCGAAAAAGAAAAGTTCCCACGTTTTGTAATTGGCGAGAGTTTGTTGCCGCGTAGCATGGAAGCATTAGACGAAGCCAAACTGTTAGATGCCGTTAAAGCACAGGGATTTCAAGAAAAATTTGGGGCAAAATTCCTTCGTGGAAGTGATGTTTGTGATTTTAATTTTAGCGACCAGTTTACAAAAGGTTGGTCATGGACATGGCAAGTGCCTCGTGCCGATTTTGATTTAACATTAGCAAAGGAAGCTCAAAGACAAGGTGTAGGGCTCGATTTTGAGACTACAGTAACTGATATTAAGTTTAATGGAACAGATTCTGTTACAACCATAGTTGATAAAGAAGGGAAGCAATCTCAAATAAAAGCCCGTTTTATTGTTGATGCAAGTGGTTATGGACGTGTTATCCCTCGTTTATTTAATTTAGATAGACCAAGTAATCTCCCAACTCGTAAAACCCTATTTGCTCATATAAAAGACCCTCAACGTTTAAATTACGATGAGCCAAACCGCATTATTATTATTGTGCACGAGCCTGGAGTTTGGGTTTGGGTTATTCCTTTCTCAAACGGACTAACATCGGTAGGTTTTGTTGGTCATGAATCTTTTTTTGATAAAATTAAACATCTGTCACCCGAAGAGCAGTTACGTTTCTTAATTAATAGTGAAGTAAATACTAAAGAGCGTTTTGGCGATAAAGAATTTGTGTTCGAGCCTCGTACCATTCAAGGATGGAGCGTTACTACTGATAAATTTTATGGTGATGGGTATGTTTTAACAGGTAACGTTACTGAGTTTTTAGATCCTGTATTTTCATCTGGAGTAACTTTGGCGGTATCTTCCAGCCAACGTGCTGCAAACTTGGTTGTAAAACAACTAAAAGGCACAAAAGTAGATTGGGAAGAGGAATTTATGAAACCAACTACGGTTGGAGTTGATACATTCAGAAGCTATGTAATGGCTTGGTATGATGGCACCCTTAGTGAAATATTTTTCGCAAACGATGTCAACCCCGATTTCAAAAATCAAATATGTTCTGTACTTGCTGGTTATGTATGGGATTTAGAAAACCCTTTTGTAAAAAAACATGATAGGGCATTAAAATCGTTAGCCGAGGTTATAAGAATAAATAAAGCAGAACAAGCAGCAACTAAATAGCCGACATCTTTATTTGTTAGCGCTATGATTTTTAAACAGTTTTATTTTTTTTTAATAAATAGCAATGTTTACATTTCTCTAGCGGCTTTGTTACTAACTGTTCAGGCTCAAATACAACTTGGCATGCAGCCTGGGTGGCACCCTTACTTATTTATTATTTTTTTTGCCACCATGCTTGAGTATAATTTTCATCGTTTAATTACACTTTGGTTTAGGAAGGAAACACTGGTAGATAAAAAATACACATGGTTAAGAAACAATATAACAGTTTTTTACGCATTAATGATATTTTCTATTATTGGTTTTTTTGGAGCTCTTGTATTTGCTAAAACAGAGGTTATAGTGACCTTATTTCCTATTGGATTGATAACTATTTTTTATTCGTTGCCCATATTTAGAAGCAAACAAAAACTTTTTCGCTTACGTGAAATCTCCATTCTAAAAATATTTCTAATATCAGCCATTTGGGCTTTATCTACAGTGCTTTTGCCAGTTATACAGTCTGAAAAAAAAATTGATACAATAAACATTTTATTAATGCTTGCTGAGCGTATACTGTTTGTTTTTGCCATTACCATACCGTTTGACATACGTGATATCGGGAGCGATAAAAATGCCGGATTAAAAACAATTCCATTATTGATAGGGGAAAAAAAGGCTATACAAGTTTCGGTATTTTCTTTGCTTTTGTTTGCACTACTTTGTGTTGTTCATTACGTAAAAACTCCTTTAGTTTATACATTACCTGCATTAATAATTTCCTCAGTAACAACATTTGCTTTTATAATAAATAAGAAGGTTAAAAAATTAACCTACTATCATTATGGCGTTTTAGATGGCACTATGTTTTTTCAAGGCTTAATGGTAGTTGTTAGCTATTATATTTTAGCTACTTAGTAAATACAGAATTTACTGCATTTAAAATACTGATTTCGTTTTTTGTTATATGTTCTTTTGCGTTATTATAACGTTGAAGAAAATTTTTATCACTAAAAAAATGCTCTTTAATTTTTTCCTGAATTAAACTTTCAAACCAAAAAGTAGTTTGTTCTTGTCTTTTTTTCTGAAAGAAATTTTTGCTTTGTGTATGCCGAATATATTTCTCAATCATATCGTACACTTCCTCAATGCCATTATTCTCGGTACTTGAGCAGGTTTTAACTTCCGGTATCCAACCACTTTCGGTTGGTGGAAATAAATGTATGGCATTGGCATATTCTGCTCGTGCAATTTTCGCTTTATCTAAATTGTTTCCATCACATTTTGTAATAGTAACGCCATCAGCCATCTCCATAATACCACGTTTAATGCCTTGCAATTCATCTCCGGCACCGGCAAGCATTAATAATAAAAAGAAATCGGTTAATTGATGTACTTCTGTCTCGCTTTGCCCAACACCAACCGTTTCAATTATAATGTAATCAAAACCAGCTGCTTCACATAACAAAATACTCTCTCTTGTTTTGCGAGCTACACCACCTAAACTGCCACTTGATGGCGATGGGCGAATAAATACATGGTCATCTATCGAAAGTTTTTCCATGCGGGTTTTATCGCCCAAAATACTTCCTTTACTTAGTGTACTGCTGGGGTCAACAGCCAACACAGCTACTTTATGATTTTTTTGAACCAAAATCTGTCCAAAAACCTCTATAAAAGTACTTTTACCAACACCGGGTACACCTGTAATGCCAAGACGAACAGATTTACCCGTGTACGGTAAAATTTTTTCAATAATTTGTTTAGAAATTTCTTGATGCTCTTCTTTACTCGATTCTATAAGTGTTATTGCTCGCGCTAAAACAGAAATATCTTTTTTAAGAACACCTTCTACATATTTGTTTATACTTAGAAGGTTTTTCATTTATACCAACGAAATATCAAACTGAACAAGGTCTACAAACTCTTGCACGCGGTCTTCAACATTTTCATGTGTTAGGCCAATTAATCTTTCAGTACCAAATTTCTCTACTGTAAAACTTGCCATAGCAGATCCATAGATAATAGCACGTTTCATATTTTCAAACGATATATCTTTTGTTTTTGCCAAGTAGCCAATAAAGCCACCTGCAAAACTATCGCCGGCACCGGTTGGGTCAAATACTTCTTCTAAAGGTAGGGCAGGAGCAAAGAAAACCTCATCTTTATTAAATAATAAGGCACCATGTTCTCCTTTTTTAATAATTAATGTTTTAGGACCCATTTTAATAATTTTTTGAGCCGCTTTTACTAAAGAGTACTCTCCTGAAAGCTGACGTGCTTCGCTATCGTTGATAGTTAACACATCTACTTTTTCAATTACCTTTTTTAAATCGTCCATGGCTATGTCCATCCAAAAATTCATGGTGTCTAACACAATTAATTTTGGACGGGTTTTAAGTTGAGCCAACACTTTTAATTGTAACGATGGCATTAAGTTACCAAGCATTAAAAATTCACAGTTTTGGTACGATGCAGGAACAATAGGGTCGAAATCAGCTAACACGTTTAGTTGTGTATCCAGCGTATCACGATTATTTAAATCGTTATGATACTTGCCCGCCCAAAAAAAAGATTTTTCACCTTTTTTTATTTGAAGCCCATCTAAATTAACTCCTTGTTTTTTTAGGATAGAAAGAAAATCTTGCGAAAAATCATCTCCAACAACCGAAACAATATTAATTTCGTTACAAAAGTACGAAGCTGCAAGGCTTATATACGAAGCTGCGCCGCCTACAATTTTGTCTGTTTTACCAAAGGGAGTTTCGATTGCATCAAACGCCACAGTACCAATAACTAATAAACTCATAAAAAATATTTTCGCAAATATATTGCTTATTTATAAAATTGATAGTAATATTGCAGCCCATTTGAAAAGAAATGGTAAAATCCCTGGTAGCTCAGTTGGTTAGAGCACATGACTGTTAATCATGGGGTCACTGGTTCAAGTCCAGTCCGGGGAGCGAAATGAAGGAGGCAATAAAAAGCCTCTTTGTTTTTTGAAATAGATGCGGATGTGGCGTAATGGCAGCCGCGCCAGACTTAGGATCTGGTGCCGAGAGGCGTGGGGGTTCGAGTCCCTTCATCCGCACAAAACACCAAGAATGCCCTGTTTACAGGGCTTTCAGAGGTGTGAACTTAGCTCCAAAAAGAGGTTCACAACCTTGGTTCACAAAATAACCTGTTTTTGAACCCTAAATGGGGTGTTGGAGTAAAAACAGGTGGGGGTTAGAGTAGAACCACTTTAGTTAAAATCAATCAAAAATCCGTTATAAGTTAATTTTTAGCTCTCTTTCAAGGAAACGGAGGCTTAGTTCCCAAAAAGCATTAGAATGGATTAAAAATGGGTTTTTTAGCTATTATTTTAAGTCCATCAACTTGCTGAATCGTGCTTTTCCAGTTTAAGACCCAAAATAATGCTATTATAGAATTCAATAATAGTTTTAATATCTAAAGATTGACTGTCAAAAATCTCTTTTGCTAACTCAAATCGTTCGGTCAATTTAATTATTTGAAAGCAAATTAGCATAAAGCTTATTCTGTAAGTCCCAAAGATGGTTCCTGAATACCCCTTTGTGTCTTTTATGTATTCCCTCAATTGCATGGCTTCAAGCTGCTCAGAATGGGAATAATTGGAGTATAAGCTCCAAAGAGTATGAAATATACCCTTGTCGAGTCCAGATTCATCTATGACTTCTTTCATTCCAATTTCGTAAGCCAGCATCTTACCGAAGATATGCTTCTGTTTATCGGGGTGAATTGTCGAAAAATGTTTATTTTCTTTAATTTCGGATAAAATAGCCTCAATTTCTTGTCTTTCGGCTTCTTGTTTCTTTTTGCTTGCTTCTGAATTTACAGGGAATTTTTGGCGACTATTTAAACCACTTGCTATATAAAGGAGATACCTAAAGTTTGCCTGGTCTTCAGATTTTGGATTATAATAGAGGTAATTTATAGTTAGGAAGGACTCCATTAGTGAGCGAGTCAGACTATAAATAGAGGAAATATCAATGTAACTATGGCCAGGTTTTATTAATTTAAGTGGAGTTCCATCAAATAAATGTCTAAGGGTTAATGATTGAAGGACAAATTTAAAATAGTGGGTTTCGTAATAGTCTTCATGCTTTTTAATTTGTGTCTTTGCCTCGGCTAACTTCTCAGTGATTTGAGTAATCAAATTACAAATAGCCTCGTTATAGTGCTTAAAAAAGTCTAAATTTTCTTTTTCGTCATGTATATTAATGGAATAGAGTATTTTGTCTTTTTCAGTCATTTAATTTTTACAATTTGCCGATTTTTATCCTTTTCAAATATACCTTATTCAAGCTCAAATCTGATAATTTATCTGTTTCCTTAAATAACACTATATGTTCCTTTATTTTATGTCTATTTACTCTTAATGGTCTTTCACTTGTTCCTTTAGAGGGCCTTAAAAGTTGAGTTATTGCTTGGTCTGTTCTCTCATCTAAGTCAAGTAAAAAGAGAAACTTATAATGTTTTGAAGTGTTGGAAAGCAAGCCTTTACCATTTTTTAGAAAGTGAAAATCGTCTAAGATTGAATTTGACTGTGCTGCACCGAATTTTCCGCCATTATTTACTGGTGAAATACATTTTACTTCTGCAATAATTTTATATGGCTCTGAAATAAGTATGTCAAAACCTGATGTGTTTGGTTTTGTTTGGTCAACACCTTCAAGAATTTTATTTTTTATTTTTTTATTAATCTTAAAGTATCTACATAGCCAATTTGCTGCTGAAATTGTAGTCTTAAAGGTTAATACATTATGTATGTCGGAAAGAACAGTTTTCAGTTCAATAAAATCATTTTGACTCATGTTATCATAAAAATCAAAATCCTTTCCAGTGAGCTTTTTTAAATGTCTGTTAATTCGATTTTTTAAATCTGTATGCCTGCCCTCATATAATGTCATAAATTTCTCTAAAGGAGTTTATATATATTAATAGTATTGTTTTAAATCAGACATTTTTACGTTAATAGTAGAGTCAAATGTGTTAATTCTCTCCTTTAGGTTTTTCAAATCATTATCATTGTAACGATAACCTAGGATTATTTCAGTAATACTCATTTTTGGCGTTTCATATTTTTCCCCTACAAAATCACTAAGAAGGGGATATGCCGCCTTATCATTATCTTTATAAAAATTGTATAGTGGCAATTGAAAATAAGATATTTTATCAGACTTGTTTAATTTGTCAGGATATATTTTGGGATAAGTAGTAGTTAGAGTATTAGTGTCAAAATGTTTTTCTGAATTTGCCATATCAAATACTAAACGGATTTCTTTTTCAAAATCATAAATGGGCAGCTTTATAAAGCAAGCAAGTTTATTTTCCAAGATTTCTTGATTTGTTATCTCATTTAGTTCCTTAATGGCACTAAAAACCTCCAAATCATAAAAACATTTTGTTAAATAGTAACTACGCCAAGTAGTTAGTTCATTCATTCTTTTTAACCTAATAATAACTCCATTCCCATCTTTTCCGTGAAGTTTCCAAAGTAAATGCTTCTTCTTTTTTGGCTCTTCTTCTAAAATTTCTTTAGAAGAACACATTGAGAATGAATATAATTGTTCTTTAATTTTTTCGTCTGAATTAGTTTTAAGTAAAAGGGCTTTACGAGCATATTCAAGCTCAAGTTTATCATCCATATTTAATAGATTATAAAGTCTTAAGTGACCTGAATTTAAAATAGAAAAAAGAGAATCTAAAGAGGTGAAATGAATGAAATCATTTCCACTGTCATAAAAAAAAGGGGTGTTTTTAAGTTTGTAATTTTCTCTTGGTAATACCCAATCCCTTCTTGTATATATACCCTTTTCGGCATCTTCTTCATTTCTGTAACCAGTAGAATGAATGGTGTACCCAAGCTTTTTAATTTTATTTATGAGTTCATTAATTCTCTCCATTTATAGAAATTATATCAATTCAGATTTTATCAAATCTAATTTAGCTTCCTTTAATATAGTATTCATTTTTTGAAGACAATCTGCTCTCAATTTGTTGAATTTCTCAGCAAGCCTATCATCAAGAACTTCCAAACAGGTTGGATGTTCTATTATTGATTTTTTGATAACTCCTTGCTGATAAATTTTTCTTATTTCGGAAAGGCTAGTGTTAATTTCCTCAATAGTATTCTTCCAATTATTATTGGTAATTTTTTGATAATCAAATGAAGTGGTCAATAATTCGCCCCTACGATTATATAGGTGTCCAGTGGTTATTGCCTCCATTGTATTCTTAATGGCTTGAATAAAATCAGCCCCGCTTTCTTCTCGTCTAATATGAGAACTAAACGCTGGCCGAGTAAATGCTTGCCTAAGCATTGTCAAAAAATGAATATTCTTGTCATATTTTTGAGCTTTTTCAAGGATTTCAGAGTAAAACCCATACATTAACTCAAGATGCTTTTCGATATAAATTTGAAAATCATCCCAAAACCAAATATCAACAGTAAACTTTTCTGCTTTTTTCCTATCATGGCTAATAGCACGGACAATATCTTGAAGCTTTGTATCACGAGGAGAAGTTGTAGCAAAAATTAGCCTTTCTAACTTAGGATTATCAATGCTTTCAGCAGAGATAATTTCAGCATTAATTAATGTTTTTGTAAGCAAACTTTTTGTTAGAAGTTTACCTTCATCATTTGTTTGATTTTTCTTTTTACATTGAATACCAGTAAAACGCCCTTGTTCATCGTAACCATAAAGGTCAATACCTAATTGCTTTTGCCCAGCTCGACCATATATTTGCCAACCTTCTTGTTTCCAAATTACATCTACTAGTCCCTTAAGGAGTTTTTCAAAATCTTGAAAGTTCTGAGGCGGTAAAAAAGTTAAAGGTATGTTTCCCATTTTATTATATAATTAGAAGTCATTTGATTGATTTTTTCAATACTTCAAGTCTGCGTTTCAAACCTATCTTTGGATTTATTTGCATTGCTTTATCCCAGTTTTCCATTGTTTTTTCTGTATTTCCACATGCTTCGTAATATTCACCAATCATCCTGTAAATTCTATCCTTTCCTAACGAATATGAAGCATCGTTGTCAGTTAATGCTTGGTTTAGAAGCTCTAAATATTTTTCGTCTTTGAATTTTATATCATTGGGTTTATCTACATAAAGCCATATACGGTCATACACCGAACCTTTGGTTAGAATTTGATTTTCATAATCTTCTCTATTTGTTTGATGGCCTTCAAAATCAATTTCAAATCGAAATCCTTTGTGGTCTTTGAACTTGATTGTTTTATTATCCGTGTCAATTATTACATTATTTAATGAGTTTTGTCGCTCAATTTTTTGAATTACTTTTTTTTCTTCAATGTCAACGATAAAAATTTTATCAGAATCAGGTGTTTTCGATGAAAGTGTTTCAAATAAAGCAATTTTTGAATTAGCACTGATGGCACAGGTCTCTAAATTGGCAGTTGTTTTTTTTGAAAAAATTTTCTCCCCAGTTTTGTCAAAAACCAAGAATTGACCATTTAATTCATCCGAATCCTTCCAATCACAACAGACTACAACTCCATCATTGCTGACATGGCAATCAGTTAGTTGATGGATTTTCTTTTTAAATAAAAGTATTTTATCTTTTATTAATAGAACATGTTTTCCATTTTCGGAATAGCCACTATTGTATGTCGCACAATATTCTTTATTAGGAGAGTAATCCTTAGTTCCATAAAAACCTGCAACATCTTCAATTGTTTTTTCAATATTTTTTGTACTTATAGGTTTTTTGGATACACTTTTAATGAATTCTTTTTCGTTTAAATCAATAGTTATTTGTGTTGTATTGTCATTAATTTTTTGAGATGAAACATTAAATAAGTCTTTTTTTTGTTCTTGTTGTTCTTGCTGGGTCTTTGACTCCTTCCTTTTTATAAAGAAGTAGATAAGTCCTATAGCGATAATTAATCCAATTATAATTTGCATGTGGATATTTTCGATTTGTTTCTTATCAAATGTAATTATTTTTTAATCCTCAAGGGATAATAGCCCGTCATAGGTCTGAGGAAACAAATCTGACAAATCAAGCCCCTGAATGTATGTCATGGTCTCTCTGAAGCTTTGATGCCCTAAAATTTCCTGTAATTGTATTTTTTTGGCTTCCAAATCTGCCTTTGACTTAGCTGACTTCAAAAAATTGGTGCTAAAGGTGTGTTTTAAGCCATATAGGCCGTGTTTTTCAGTGAGCTCAAGTATTTGCTGCCTAACCTTCTGAAAACGCTTCTGGAAGTAATTTTTGCTTACCTGATTTTCTCCAGGAACCCCCTTTATTGAAAACAGGAAGTCCTCCTGATTGTATTTATCCAATTCAAGGGTTAGAAGTAGTTTTTTTAAATCTGGGTGCATTGTAATGGTTCGGTCTGTTGTTTTTGTTCGACCATTTTCCTCCAGTCTATAAAATCTGATTTTTCCTGCTCCCAGCTCAATATTTTTAATTTTAAGTCTTTCAGCCTCAATTCGCCTGCATCCATTGTAATAAATTATGTAGGCAACAGTTAAAAGTTGAATGTCACCTAATTCTCGGAGACCTTTTATAAGTTTTTTTAGTTGCTCTTGGGAAAAAATGGGGTGCATTTCCCTTTTTTCGACCCTAATATCGTGGTCGGGAAATGGGTTCACATAATTCTTGATGGCTGGGTCATGTGTCTGAATTATTTTGGTTACAAGATTTCCTAAATTGGAGTTAATGTTTGTAATAGTTCTACCTGAGGCGGGTTTCTTTGTTCGACCAGTCTTTGTTTTTTTAAGGTACTCAATGAATTTTGTTACTTTTTGATAATTGAAGTCAAGAAATTTCATTGAATGGTTTAACTCTTCATATTTAATTTCTCTTGTTGCAGGAATATGTGGATGAAGGAACCTTATTAAGTGATTTATATTTCCTATAAGACTACTAGCATATTGTGGTTTGAAACCATTTTCCTTAAAATGCTCCAGGTATGCTAATAGAGTTGGTATTAGGTAAAGCTCATGCGGTGGGGTAGTGCTAATCACATTCCATTTATTGTTTCTTTCACCATTAAGCTTAATATAGTATCCAAGCTTAATCTTATTGTAGATAAACATTGCTGTGAAAATTGCACTCCAATAGAGCTTCTTTTCATCAATCCTATTCAAAAATCCAGTAAGATGCTTCGTTTTTCTCTCTTTTACCTTTTTTCCATCTCTTATAAACTCCTCTTGGACAGAATACTGTAAATATATCTGGTAGCCATATTTATCATTGGCTCTTATTTTAAGTTTCGGAAGTGTATCCTGGCTTGAATAGCTATAAGTAGATTCAAGAAACTCATTAAAAACTATGGTTTCATAGCTATTATCCAGAATTGTACGAGAGCTGGCAATCTTTTTATTTACTTCTTCAATAATATTCTTTATTTCTTGAAGTTTTTCAGGAGTATAGTAAGCGGCATTTTTCCTTTTTACGAATTGAGAGGTCTTATTGCTTTTAATTTCCTCAATAAATAAATCCATCGCTTTAGTGAAGTCTTTGCCTTCATTTGCAATATCATCGCCACTGTTTTGATAAACGGAGTTTCTTAAGTAATCTTTAACTTTCTCGTGAACATCTATAGTTACACGACAATTGCCGTCACCTTGCCCATTAATAGGAGGCATAGGCTTTATTCCAATTGAATCTAAGATATTTAGATATTCATTGGTTGTAACATCAATGTCGTTTGATGCGTGAGAAATTTTTAAGAAAGATTTACCCTCAATGTTACTTTTCATACATTTTTGAATGGTGGAATTGTTTTGTTCCTTAAAAAAAGTGCATCTCTAAATCCTTTAAGTCGTCTTAGGTTTTTACTGTGGGTGTGCCTATCGAACCAATTTCTTTTAGGTTGTATTACTTTGGTCTTGGGGTGTAAAGTTTCATATAACCCAACCACAAATTCGGTTAGTTTAATTCTATCATCATTTAACTGGTCAAAATCCAAATAGGCATTATTACAGATTCTTAAAAATATGCTGGCCAAGTCTTTATTTGACCTTATGTTTATTTTATAAGATGGATTCTTTTTTGATGGATTTCCATCAATAGAAAACGATAGTTCAGCTAAAGAAACATCATTCTTTAAGACTCCCTTAAGGGTAAAAGAATGATGCTCATTTGATAGCTTTATTGTTTTAATAATGCTCATATTTTAGTTATTAGTCTTCTTCATTTTCTCTTATAGGTCGAGATTTTGAAAAAAAAGAATTTTAAGGGAATGCGTTACACATTCACTCTATGTCAGTACGCAATTACATGAAGACTTCGGGTAATTCCTTTAATGAGATTGTTATACCCCTGTTTTCTAATGAACTATACCGTTTTTTTGTATAAAATTTGTTGGTGTATAAAATGAACTGTTGAATTTAAAAGTAGCACATCTTATTTTTGGTTGTTCAGCTAAAAAATGCAGAGGGCTTTCATTCCAATTTGGGTAGTAAATTAAATCCAAAACTGAGTTTAATGGAACTCCCTTCTCTTTAAAGAAATCAAATATTGCTAATAGAGTTTCAGGTCTTAGCTGAGTAACCTTACCATTTAAAATACAACTTAAATTTCCTTTATCTATACCAGTTCCAAGAATTAATTGGGAGTTTGTTATGTAATATTTATTTCGAAGTTCTTTTATATTTAATTTAAAGTTTCTTCCTAATTTTAAAATAGGAAATGTCTCATTCATCAGCTCCTTTGGACTATTAATGTATTCTCGCAATTCTTCTGCTATTAGTTCGATTGTTTTAAGACTTATATGCTCTTTGCCAGACAAATACGATTTAAGAGAATGATTTGCCAAATCCAATCTATCAAATAGCCAAGCAAACGTTTTCCCTTCCTTTTTTAAAATGGCATCCATTTTACGTAACACCTCGAAATTTTTATTTTCAGGCGTTATTTCGATATAACTCTTATAATTTACTGTGGCGAATCTTTCGATTTTTAAATTCATATTATATATATTTAGTTATTATTCCATTTCTATATTTATTCAAACCAAACCAATCAATCCTTTAAATTCATCCTTATACGGGGTTCATTTTCAATTTTTAATTACTTCCTATTCACATAAAGGCTTTTTGGTTTGGCCTACTTATTTTGTTCTTAGTTTATTATTTAATCTAATAAATCAAAAGCTAAGTCTCCTATTGTTTCCTCATTATAAATTTCATACTTGAACTTAGTTTGAAGTTTTGCAACATAATCCAAGCCTCCATTTTCATCTACGAATCTTGTGCAAAGTGCCATTTGTTCATATAAATAAACAATCCAGCTAAGAAAGTAACAAGCCGTTATTTTTAACCCCTGCTCTTTAGTTAGGATATAAGAAGGGTTTTTGGTAAAAGAATGGGATAGGCTACACTTTTCACTATCGTCTTCAAGCTGGTTAAGAGGTATAATTAACAATATATTATCTATTTTAACTTTATATATTGGCACAATTCCTATTCTAACTTTATTTGTTTCTGTTTGCAAAAAATTATTAAATGGGTGTCCCTCTGTAAACATGCCTCTTTCAATTAAGAGACCATAAATTGAATGTGCAACACTGTGCCCCTTGCCATCATTTTTTTTAAATGAAAAGTTGTATTGTTTACTTTCATCTATTGTTATTACTTCTTTTGTTTTCATTTTTCTTTTTTTAATTATGCCTACACACTTTATGGCTTTTCGGCTTACTCCGTTTGTTTTATCTTTTATACGTGAGAATTTAAGAAAAGGAGAAAAAAAAATTCTAACTAATTGATTTACCGATAATTTAATTTTTTATTGTGCGTTATTACACATCTTTTTTCAATTTCTTATCTACAAGTTAGGACACCTAATTTTAATAATTGCAATTTTGAGGGTGTTTTTAGCTGAAAAAAAGTTATTTTTTTAATCATTTGTGGTTTTATTGGGGTGTAAGTGTCGTAGTAACTATGCAACCACCGTTAGTAGTTGCTGTCAAAGTAACTGCACTTGTACCCCTAGCCGAATAACCTACCTGTGTCCAAGTATATGTATAACCACCATTGGTAGTAACACTTGTTCCTGTTAAGTGGGCATAGCTTTAACATGTGGGGTTCTTTATTTTTATATCCCACTGTAAATATTATTGTACTTACTAAAGTAATCCCCTACACTGAAGCAGTCTCCGCTAAACTGGAATGAAGCCACTCCTTGCCCAACAAGATAAACTTGCTTGGTTTAGACTGGTATATAACTCCCTTGTCAGACATAAAGACTCCTTCCAAGTTGCAGGCCTTATTGAACCAGCTACTATTGGCATTCTCTTTCTCGCCTATTTTCTTAAACTGCCTATAAAACTTGCATAAACCCATTTTTTGCCATTTATTTTTGATATAAGAAATAGACTGAGTGGATGTACTTAATTTTTTGGCGAGATTTAGATTGCTCATTACGAACTTATCAGTTGGCATCAAGAATTTTTTTTGCTGTTGCTTTGACATTGCACCAAGCTTGCTATCAATGTGTTTTCTTTTTTGTTTCACATCAACATAAGCCCTATTACTTTGTAGGTCTGTCTTTAAATTCATCATAAATTCTTGTTGTTCTGCGTTCTTCTTTAGGACGGCAAATTGTAATCTATAAGCTATTTCCCTTATGGAAAGGCTTTTCGATAGGTAAATTGATATTTGATTCTTTTTTGTAAGCCTATGTTCTTTTTTGAGGCTTACAAAGGTGAGATTCCCACTATGCCAACGAACCAACTCCTGCTTTTCAAGTTCAGTTAGGTATTTCTTGACAACAGTATGACTGCATCCAAATTTCTCCCCTATGCTTCTAAGAGATGTGTTGGCATGATAAATGGTTGAGTTGCCCAAGAGCAATTTTGCTTTGATGAAAAAAGAAAAAGAAAGAATAGTCCCTTGTTCCAGTTGCTCTTGTATCAGCTCAATATTTACCTTTTTTGGTTTCACCCTAAAATAAAAAGACTTTGTCCCCCTTTCTCGATGTGGCGATACTCAGGTTACAAAGTCCAGTTAAAGATTCTTGTATTGCCCCCACATGGGCACTATTCCGACTAATAAATAGCAAGAAATATTTAAAATTTATTAAAAAAAGAAATACACCCCAAATATTTTAGGATATTGTTTTCAACGAGATTGCAGAAAATTTGGTTGAAAATGCAAAAGTTAATAAGACGATTCAATGTGGAATAAATTAATCCGTGGATTATGGATTTGATTGTTGCACCGAGAATTTATTTATCTTTAATTGAGCATGACAGGAATTAACCTCTTAAAATTATTTTAAATAAAATAAATATGATAAACAAAGCATCACTTGGATTAATAATTTGCCTGCTATTTCTTTCATGTGGTGGTTCCAAGAAAGACAGAAATTATGAAGTTGATGCCACTACCACAGCTAAGACTCAGATTGATTTATCACCACCTGCTGATGCCAGTGGGTATTCAAAATCAGATAAGAAGGGAGAAGCTGGAGAAGAATTGAACTCTGAATCTGGAGCCAATCCAAAGGATTCCAAGCAAGTTGACAAGAAAAAAATAATTAAAAACGGAACCATATCAATTAAGTCAGATGACATCAGCATAAGCAAAAATAAACTTGACCTCATTGTAAAAAGTTTGAACTCTTACTATGAAAAGGAAGATTTTCAAAATTCAACGCAGACAATTTCCTTTAACCTAAAAATAAGAATTCCAACCGACAATTTTCAGAGGCTCATTACTGAAATTGAGAAGGGAAGTGATGAAATAACCAGTAAGAGCATTCAGGCAACTGATGTAACAGAGGAATATGTGGATGTAGAAACAAGAATCAAGAGCAAGAAGGCGTATCTACAGAAATACATGGAATTGCTCGCTAAGGCTACATCCATTAAGGATATACTGGACATACAAGAAAAAATTGGCAACCTACAGGAAGAAATTGAGAGCACAGAGGGGCGACTTAAGTATCTTAATGACCAGGTTGGCTATAGCACGTTGGACATATACCTATTCAAGGATAAGGAGTTTATTTATAAGCCACAACAACAGGACAAGTTTTCTGAGAGGCTTAAAAAATCCTTGAGCAATGGTTGGGCTGCCCTGGTAGATTTCCTTCTGTGGTTGGTTTCTGTTTTTCCGTTCATAATTCTAATTGGCTTGGCTATTTTTATATTCAGAAGGATTAGAAGAAGGAGAAAAAACAGTTAGGTCAAGGTGGATAACCCTTTATCAGTTTTACGGAGAAAGACCCAAAGTAATAAAGTGAATACCATAGTTAACCCAAAAGATATTAAGTATCTCTTAAGGGCAGATAAAGTATTTGCTTTGATACATAAACAATATGGTTCACCTTCAAACTGGTCTCGGCCTCAAGGATTCGGTTCTCTATCAAAGATAATTCTTGAACAACAAGTTAGCCTTGCCTCTGCAAACGCCCACTTCAATAAGCTCAACAGCCACCTCAAGGAATTTACTCCAAAAGAAATCCTGAGACTCAATGATGAAGAAATGAGGGCTTGCCAAATGAGCCGACAAAAAGCCAAGTACCTTCGTGCCCTGTCATCTGCAATCCTTGATGGGAACCTGAACTTGGAAGAACTGCCCAAGCTAAATTACGATGATGTCCGACAAAGACTAACAAACCTTAAGGGTATTGGCAATTGGACAACAGATATTTACATGATGTTTTGTCTTCAGGCGAAGGACATATTTCCAATTGGTGATATTGCCATTGTCAATACAATGAGGGAACTAAGTGATGCGAAGACCAGAGAAGAGATAATGTTGCTTTCTGAGAGATGGAAACCATGCCGTTCTCTTGCTACTTATTTCTTATGGCACTATTACCTTAAGAAGAGAAATAGAAATTCTTTGTAATTATAATTTATATTTGTTCGTATGAAACGTGTACTAATCTTTATACTAATTGGATTTTTAATATTTGTTCTTGGTTGGTGGACACGAGGTATGTATGGGAGTACCCACACACAAGAAACCAAACCTCAAACGATTGATACTTTGGTAGATGTCGGAACCCATAAATTACATTTCAAGATAATTAAAGGTAAAGGAATGCCCATACTCTTTGAAACTGGAGCAGGAGATAATGAAACTGTTTGGGATTCAATATTAAACCCAATTGCAGAAATCACAGGAACTACTTTGATTACATACGACAGAACTGGTTTGGGTAAAAGTACTGTTGACACTTTAGAAACTGATGTGTCAAAACACGGAATACTAAATGATTTAGAGGATTTAGAAAGTGCCTTAAGGAAGTTAGGTTATGATAAACAAATAATGTTAGTTTCTCACTCGTATGGAGGATACTTAACAACCCTTTATACTGATAGACATCCAGAGCTTGTAAAATCTATTGTATTAATTGATGTCAGTCATAATTTTCATCAAAAATATTTAGAGAATGAAAAAAAGGAACTGGAACAACATATACAAGAGGCTAAAAAGCAAAGTCTGGGTGTTTATTATATGACAGCTAATTTTATTGAAACATTAAAACTAATGAGCAATTTATCCATTCCTCAAAATATTCCAGTAGTTGATTTCATAGATGGAATATCATTTTTTGATGATAAGGAAATGATTGAACATTGGAAGGAATGCCATAAACAATTTGTTGCCAATCATCCAAAAAGCATTGGGATTACAGCATTCGGTTGTGGACATTATATATGGCGTGATAATCCCAGTTTAATAATAACGACAATTGTAAAGTCGTATGCTGAAACTATGGATGAAAAGCAAAAAACTGATATTTATAATCGAGCATTGAATTATGTAATTCTTTTTTCCAGTAAAGCAGTAACAAGCAATCACTCTGAATTTAGCTTAAATTCTTGGGGATATAATTTATTAGCCAGTGGAGAGAATATACAGGCTTTAGATGTATTTAAGCTGATTGTTACCTTATACCCTTTAAGTTGGAATGCTTATGATAGTTATGGAGAAGCTCTTTTAAAGAATAATCAAAAGGAAGAAGCTATAAAAATGTATAAAAAATCAGTTGAACTAAATCCTAAAAATGAAAACGGAAAAAAAGTATTGGAAGAACTTCTAAAGCAATGATATATAAATTTAATCAGCAACTTATAATATACCATGAATAAAGTTTTACTAATTAATTTAATTATTTCAACTACTGCTTTTTCGCAAGAGTCCCTGCCAAAAGTTGTAGCTAATCCAATTGATGTTAGCCAAAAGGGTTGCCTTGATTCAACACAGAATCAAACAACACTGGGAATGATTAGTTGCAATGTCAGAGCTGAGCAAGCCTGGGACAAGGAGTTGAATAGGTATTATAAATTACTGATGGGAATACTATCTACAGATGAGAAGACAAAACTCAAAGCTTCACAAATTAAGTGGCTTGAATTCAGGGATGCTGAAGTTGTTACTGCCAATACAATATATACTGATATGCAAGGAACCATGTGGAAGATTGTTGCCGTTGGCACAAAAATGGAAATGGTAAAACAACGAGCCCTGGAACTAAAGTCCTATTATGATAATTTGAACATGGGCAAATAACCATATCTTTATAAGTCAGGAATTATGAAACGATATTACCAGACATTTACCTTTTTTGTTTTTGGGTTAGTAATTTGTATTTGTTCAATCAGTTTTATTAATACAGACCCACAGCATGACCGACTTCTAAAAATAGCTAAAGAATATAAGACCTACTTCAGGTATGATAATTCAGATACTGCATCTTTGAAATGGACAATTCAACTGTGTGCTCCTGCCAGCATTCCTCATCAGACGATGGATAGCTTACGCTTCAGCAAACCTCTTATGAGTAAGCATGGTAATAAACTATACGTACTTTATGTCAAGAACATGCAATCGTATGATGACACAACCAAAAAAGCACAACCAATTGGTCAGGTATTGGTAAAAGAAACATGGAATGTAGGTGAGGTATTCAAGGACAGTGTTTCAAAAACAAATAAGTCGATTAAACAAAGCAAAAATGACGGGAAGTGGTACAAGCCTGTTTCCAAGTCAGAACTGTTCATTATGTATAAAGAACAAAAGAATCAAAGTAATGACGAAGGTTGGGTTTATGGGATAGTTAATCTGGAAGATAAAAGTAACTCAGTAAGAATTTTGGAAAATGGAAAATTAAGTAGTTGCATAGGATGTCATAAGGATACTAAATATGATAGAATTTTCGGAATCAAATAAGGCTGTGAAAAAAACCCTAATCATATTACTCATTACAAGTGTTTCTGCTTTTAGTCAACTACCCCTTGATAGCATTAAATTTATTATCAAAAGAGCAGTAGAGAATAAACGTTGCCCAGGAATGGTTGTAGGGATTATTAATGAGAAAGGAAAGCAGGTTTTTGGATATGGAAAAATAAACGGTAACAATACCCAACAGGCAGATGAAAATACCTTGTATGATATTGGTTCAGTAACCAAAATATTTACCTCTCTTGTTTTGGCAGATATGGTAAGTAAGGGTGAACTTAATCTTAATGACCCCATTTCCAAATTCTTACCAAAATCAGTCAAGGTACCTATTAGAAACGGAAGAGAAATTACCCTTCTTGACCTTGCTACCCATACCTCAGGATTGCCCAGACAAATTGATAATTCAAAGCCCAAAGACTTAAATAATCCTTATGCTGATTATACAACAGAGAAGCTTTACGACTTTCTTTCTCATTATACTCTTACTCGTGATATTGGTTCAAAGTATGAATATTCAAATATTGGGGTAGGGCTTTTAGGGCATATCCTTACGTTGGTGGCAGGTAAGGATTACGAAACGTTGGTAATAAAGCGTATATGCGAACCACTGAAAATGAACAGTACATTAATAACACTTACACTTGAGCTGAGAAAAAGATTTGCTACTGGACATGATGCAGATGGTAATGTTGTGAAAAATTGGGATTTTTCTGCTCTTGCTCCATGTGGTGCATTACGCTCAACTCTTAGTGATTTACTTACTTATGCCGAGGCTAATATGGGGCTAATGAAAACCAATTTGGAGCCTGCAATTAAGTTAACACATCATATACGGGACAGTATAAACCCAGAACTTTATATGGGGCTTGGCTGGCACATCTGGAAAAAATTCGGCAAACAAATTTATTGGCATGATGGTAACGTTGGAGGGTATTACGCATACTTTGGGTTTGATTTGAAGCATAAAACGGCTGTGGTTGTTTTATCCAATTCAGATAATAGGATTGATGATATTGCACTCCATATTTTAGACAGAAGATTTCCTGTAAATCATTTAGAGAAAATTGTAAGCGTGCCTGATAGCGTTTTAAAAAAGTATGCTGGAATTTATAAGAAAGATGACGGAACTATTAGAGTGATTGCAATGAAAGATAGTAATCTTTGGTTTAAAAGTCCTTCTCAGGGAATATCTGGTAAAATGCACTTTACTTCTAATATAGATTATTTTACTTACCTGTTTCCAAATGAACATAGCATTTATGTGGATAACCTTGGTAAAGTAATTGGCTTAATGAGTAAAGGAAAAGGAGGGAGTCTTTTTGCAAAAAGAGTTGATTCTTTAGATTTATCTTTTGATGGATACAATGGATTGGCTTGGGATGCCTTGGAGGCTAAAGATTACAATAGTGCCCTCTTGTATTTACAAAGAGGTTTAAAGAAAGATTCTTCAAATCTTTTTCTCTTAGGAAACCTTGCACATACCTATTTGTTTACTGGAAATTATACTAAGGCAATCGAAATTTATAAAAAGCATTTAGGACAAAATCTCAACAATAATTTTTCTTGGGAGGAGATGATAAAAAGTGATTTTACAACGCTGAAGGCTGATGGACTGCCAATTGAGCCAATGGATAAAGTATTAAAGGAATTAAACCTCTAATGATAAATGGATAAGTTATTAAAACTCATTGATGAACTGGAAAGCAAAAATTTGTTTTATTCAAGGTCTAACCCTGCTGTTTCAAAGGCTTCTGTAGGTTGGCACATTGAACATTCTTTACTTGTTATCGGTAAGACCATCAAGGCTCTTGAGAACTCAGACCCTAAGGATTACAAGTGGGAGTTTAGTTTGGCAAGATTGGTTGTATATACAAGGAACAAAGTGCCAAGAGGAAGAGGCAAGGCTCCAGAGGTTGTCCGACCAAAGGGCGATATTCAAAAGGATAGTCTGAAGGCAAATATTGAACTTGCAAGAGGAAAGGTTAGGGAGCTTTCAAGTCTTCATCCTAAGCAAAATTTCAAGCACCCTTATTTTAAGAAGCTGGATGTAAAGGATACACTAAAGTTCCTGAGGCTTCATACGAAGCATCATTTGGATATTATTGTTGAAATTATTGATACAAATTAATCAAGGTAAATTGAATTGAAATGGAAAAAGTCCAAAGAAAATCTCGGTTAAGAGGATGTGCTTTAAAAGAATTTCAAAACAGTCTTTCAGATATAAATAAATATCTTTCTTATTATGTCTTTATAAGCTCTCAGTTTTTAATTCAAAATGAATCCATTATAAAAAGTGAACCGAATAAGAGGACTATTGAAGAATTCTCAAGTAACCCTTTGTCAGCACAATTTGATGTAAAATTAAATCAACTAAATTCTCATACTTTAGAGACAAATAAATTTGTATTCGATAGTTTGTTTTTATACTGCTGTTTTGAATTAGATAATTATTTTAAAAGCACATATAAATACCTCCAATCCGTTGAACGCTTTTTTGAAACAAAAGGAGAATCACTGGATAGCTTTCCTGTTAAGATAACAGAGCTTGTTACCGTTGAATCATTAAATCAAATAATTGATAATCTTAATATTTCTAAAGACAAAGATTTTAGTGAAGAGGAATATTTAACATTTGAATACTTTAGATTGAGAAGAAATACTATTGCTCATAGAAATATTGAGGCAAGATATAGTGGTTCAATGAAAGAATTTATTGAAAAGAATGGAACTAATTTGAATACCTATTGGAATAAATCAAATACAATAATAAAACGTTTGGATTTTACATCTAAAAACCTACAATTTGATAGTATGGATAGCATTGTTGATATAATAAATATATTAAGAAACACTACTCCTAAACTTGAAGAAAAAATTATTTTGAAAATATCAGCTAATGAATGGGTTGAATATTTATTTTCAACTTTCAAGAAGGAGGTGAGTTCCTACGATATAAATGTGGAGGAAAAATTTATTAAATCTTTTAATAAGTTTACTTCAATAAAGCTTAATTGTATATTTGATAATAAAATAATAGAAAAAGTTGTTTATAAAAGGTGAGGTCGCACAAGGGTAAGTGCATCCCCCTTGGAATGAATGAGTGAAGTCAATTATTCCAAGGGGAATTTTCCAAGGTTTTGTAGGTTCGATTCCTACCCTCACCGCAGAAAAATTTATAAAACTGTCATTGAAATAATTTTAGTTAGTAAAGCTCTTTTATATAACAACCAAACAGAGAATGAAGTATGCAACTTCCCTTTACTGGTAAGGAATCCTTCCTTGTTTAATTTTTTTGCTATTTCTGAATAAGTCATTTTTCCATCTCTTCTAAGCAAGATTATTATACTTGTAGCACGAATATTGTTTTCATTTAGTAAAGCAAGTTCCTTCATCCTTTCTGCACCTTTATTTCTTGCCTCTTGGGTTAAGTTCTCTGGAGTACCAAGTTTCTTGCCTCTCTGCTTTGCCACTTGCAAGCTCTGGGATGTTCTGGAAGCTATTATTTTTGCCTCATTTTCTGCAACGGCACTTAGAATATGAATTGTTAGCGGAGTTGCGAAAGGTGCATCGCAAGCGATGAATGGAACTTTGCTTTCAAGTAAGGATGCAGTAAATGCTACGTTTCTTGCAAGACGGTCAAGCTTTGCAATTATTAATGTAGCACCAGTCTTTTTACATAATTCTATTGCTTTATAAATTTCAACTCTTTTCTTTTTTGATGTTCCCGTTTCTATTTCTACATACTCAGATATTATTTCACCATCTTTAGCAAAATTGTTTACAGCTTGTCTTTGAGCCTCTAAACCCAGTCCACTGACACCTTGTCGTGTGGTACTTACTCTTGTATAACTTACATATTTCATATTTATTGTGTTTATATAAAACCTTAAACGTTGGTTTGTGTTTCTATATAGGTCGAGAATTTCAAAAAAAAGAAAAATATTTGTTTTTCCTCTTCATATAGTCTCCGAGGAGACAAACTTTTGAGGAGGTAGTAAAATTGTCCTTTTCCTTTTATTGTTTACTTTTAATGGAAGTATGAATGTCAGAAATCCACATGCACTCTATATTAATTGTGATGGAGCAATGGATTACGATAGGATAAATTCTGGAGGGGTTGGATTTGTAATTAGTTTTCCTGATACTGTTTCTCTTGAGGATATTCCTATTTCAATTGGAAAATATACTGGAGGCAATATTGAAAGAATAGAATATGAAGCATTAATTCAGGCTATGGAGTATGTGATTCAATTATTTGATAAATATAAGAGTGAGTTAAAAAACATTCGACAAATAATTTTCATTACAGATAGATTCGCTTTAAGCGATAGTGAAAGAACCAATCCCTTTAAAATAAAGGCATGGAGACAAAGTAAGTGGAAGAGCCATGAAGGTAAACCTATTAAAAATCACGAATTACTGGATAAGTTAGATAAAATTAGAGGCAAATTGTCGAGTAAAACTTATGCAAGAGTTAACATTGAGTATAGACCCAGAAAGCAAAATAAAGTTGCTGATAAACTTGCTAAAGCTGGAAAAAAGGAGGGGTTATTAGATAGCAGTTTATCAAAGAAGGGTGAAAAAATTGGTAAAAGGTTGTTTACTGGCGGAGAGATTAAATATGTAAAGCTTAAACCAAAACAGGATTTATTTATTTCTATTTTTAGGAAAGACCCTGTACAAGATGAGTGGGAAGTTTGGTGTGAAATATGTGAAGGAGAAAATTTGGGCGAGAAGTTGAAAATATATGCGGATGACAAGCTTGCTGCCAAGCTAAAGAGAGGAAATAAATTCTTGGTTAAAATTAAAACAGTTTTTACTTATCATATTAAGATATACTCTCAAATAAGGAAAGCTCCATCAGCTAAGTAATCATTCTTGCTTTCCAATATTAACAACGAACGTAATTATTATTGTATAGGTCGAAAATTAGAAAAAAAAGAAAACGCATGAATAAACTTCATGCGTTAACTGACCAAAACAAAAAATAATTTGCTTTATAACAAGATACCCTTAACTTGTTATAATCTTATAGGTTGAATTATTTTAAAAAAAGAAAAACACTCCGATTTATAGATTCGAGATTAGTTTTTAAAATAAGAATACTTGGTTCGATATAAAAAGACTGAATTAATCTCAAATTTGAATTTTGAATCATCATTTTGAATTCTAAATTTCCCTAGAGGTAAAACGTAAGTTGGAAACCAAACCTCAATACAATTATTGAATTTCTTTTCTTCAAATACTCTATCTACAATAGTCGGATTTGTTTTAAATCCAAACTGCCTCTTCATGTGCCATAGAGTATTTAGGTCAAATTCATTATTGTGTACAGTCATAAAAAACATTAACTCTTTAACTTTATCTAAAGAGAATGCAAGCTCCAAAATGGAAAGCGATTCATTAAAGTTGCTCTGTTTCGATAATTGATTCTTAATTAATTCGAATGCAGCATAAGCCTGATTGGTGTCTCGAACGGTTTTTCTTCCAACGAACTCTTCGTTAGAATCTACTTCAACAAAAATTCTGTTTTCAGTTTTAATAATCATTACGAATAAAGCTTGCCCATTTTTATAAGGCAGGGTACAGTCTTCTATGATTTTAATTTTTAGCACAACTTCCATAATTATAAGTGAATAAAAAAAGTAGAATACTTACTTTAAGTAGTTAATGTTGTAGTAAAATTTGAACTTTGATTTTTCATCGGGAGCCTTCCAATATCCAATACTCCTTTTATTTCCAAAAAAGAAAATATCTATCCTCATGTTATAACCTTCGTGTTCAAAAACCATAAACTCCCAAGGCGGGTAAATCTCATAGTCGTAGTAGGATTTTAATTCTACCATTTCATTATAGGTGTATTCATCAAATGCCGTACAAATAACAAATAGTATCTCGGCAGGTGTTTTCATTTTGAAACCCAGGTCAAGTATGGGTGCTGCGGTGTGCAGGTCAAGGAATGAATTTAATTTCTTAGTAAGGTCAAGTAGCATTTTGTTTGCCATGTCATAGCTCTTAGCAGGCATTCTCCCAACAAATTCATAAACCGTATGAACTTCCACAAAGTAACAATTATCAATGCAAATGACGGAAACCCAGAGATTGTTCTTATCCCCTGTATAAACTATCTCCACGTCATCTATGATTTTAAAATTCATTGAGCCTAATTATCAAAGACAGGGTTAATGATGTAAAAAGTACATAGCCTGTATAAACCTGATACACAACAATAAACTAAAGTCAAGCCGCAAACAATTACAATAAGACTAGAAATGATTGATGCCAGTGCAACTGGAAAGAAGCTTAGGAAATTCTGCACCGCCCTATCTAACTTATATAATCCATCACAGCCAAAGTAATTGACATAAAATTGATAGAAACTGTATAGGACTACCCCTTTGGTGAGTTTTACAACTTTTCTGTTCACGTCAGATATTTTCAAGTTTATAATATGCCCAATCAGCGATGCAGTCATCCCAACAAAGTATGCTTTGGTTTTTCATTTCTTTTGACAATGGTTTCAATGTGTTATCCAATATCTCTTCCCACTTTGTTTTCATGTGCTTATCAACGAATTCCAAAGCCCAGCCAGCAATTTGCTCATGTGTAGCGATATATCCTGTACCCATATCCTGCATCTTCTTATATAGCTTCTCACTGATGAAGTCTGCCATTATTGATGCAACCATGCCTACTTCTTTTGCGTACTTTTTTTTATTCATTGCCACTGTTTATTCTTATAGGTTCGAGATTCAGAAAAAAAGAAAATTCTTTAAGGAGACTCGATGTTATTTATTTGCTAATTTATTTTGGAGGATTGTTGCTCTTTTTTTAGCGTGCTCTAAGGTTTTAAGTGAAGTAAACGACCTTATTAAATTTAATCGTTCGTCTCTCACTTGAACTACGTTAAGGTTGTTGACACCACGGTTGTGGCTTTGCATTGATATAAATTGTTGTGTCTTCATGTTTTTTGTTTATAGGTCAAGGGTTTTCAAAAAAAAGAAGGAATCTTATACTTCATCTTTATTACATCAATATTCCAGCGTGCTGGGCAAGTTGTCTCAATGTCCAATGTTCCACAGGTTGCCACATAATAATTTCTATTGTTTCGCCTTTATGCTCAAACTCGTAACCATTTGCCATTTCGTTTAGAGTTTCTTCTTTGGCATTACACAGGAAACTAAGAATAGCATCATCATCTCCTATGTTGATGTTAGATATTACTTCTGAAATATTTTTCTGAGGAAGTCTGTTCTTTGCCATTTCCTCTTGAATTGGTAGGGTATCTACATTTGCCCAAGTATGACAAAATTCTGTTTCTTTATCTGAATTTTTCTGGTTCGGATTGACAATTGAATGGTCAAACCACAAGCGAAGAATAAGAGAAGGAGAGTAGATAAAATTCATTTCCTTTACCCTTCCATTTTTTATTGCTTCTTTGAATTTAGCTATTGCTTGTTCCAAAAACTTTGTCTTTACGTTTGCCATAATTTTTGTTTTCATATTGTTATAGGTCAGAGATTTTTAAAAAAAGAATCTCTATTCAAAAGGATTCATTGTTAGGGAATAAAGAATTATTTTGATAGAATCATTCTCTAAACAAAAGGGGATAACAACTTTTCGTCTCGTACCGTAAATACATGCGTGTGTATAAGATAAATTGATGGTATCTCCTTCATTATAGATATTAGATAGTTTGCCAAGGGTGTAATCAAACTTAAAATTATGCTTGTAGTAATTCATTATTTTACTCCTGCCAAAATGCTTGATTGTTCGGTCGGATGTGAAAGACATCATTAAATCGAAAAAATTATTTCTATAAAGAGTCTGAAAGAAAATACCAGCACTATTTGAATAAATTAATGCTGGGTTGGAGTAGGGCTTCTCTATTACTGCCTGTTTTGGTTGTTTTATAGTTGTTGCTTGCTGATGCCTATCCTCTATTGGTTTGCAATAGAATAAGGTAATGCTTGCCAGTAGAATTATAATTGATTTTTTCATCTTATTTTCCTTTTACTTCGTTCCACACTTCTTCCAGTGTTTTTTCACCTGGTTCAAAACTTAGGTCTCGTTCAATTCCCAGTCCCATAGGCAATCGGAGAGCTACCATTTCCTCCAATGAAACAGTTCCTATTTCTGCAAAACCTGGGTTATCTAATAAGCAGAAAGCCATATAAATATCTTCCTCAATATTTTCATACAACCACCATGTCCCATGTCCGCAAGGGTTAAACAGCTTACAGATTATCTTTATATCTTTCATTGCCTTCTCGCTTGTGTCTCCTTGCTTAGCGAATGCTTCATGAATATATTTGGGAATTAACTTCTGGATTTTGGGATTCATACTTTCTTTTCTCTTATAGGTCGAGATTTTGAAAAAAAAGAAAAACTCAACGATTTATGATTTCAAATTTCAATTTCTTGGCATCATCCTTTCCAGTAAGAACTGCAAACAAGTGCTCTTTTTCCCACAAGTAAATAAATACCGTGATGCCCCCTTTTGTGGGATAATTAAGGTGATAGCCAAATTTTATCTTGGTCTTAAATTCAATTTTGTTCTTGAGATACACTATGTGCTTTTGACCGAGTGTGCCTCCATTTGCCAATGCTGCGAAAATCATTTTATCAATATGACTAAGTGATAGGCAATATCTTGTGGCAATCTCTGCATCGACTAATTTATTATGACTGGATAGACGAATGGATAGAATATTATAGAGTAATTTGGCTTTCTTATTACTTCCAGTAAATTTTCTACCCAGGCTTTTTGCCCTGTCTGTTACTAAAACGCCAAACCTGTTCCCTTCTTGCATGAGCATGATGTAAAGTTCACCCTTTGAGTATGTGAAGGTTTTCTCCTCTAATATTTTAAATTGAATATTCACACAGTTACAAAGCTTAATTTTAATTAGACAATAACAAAAGGTCAATGAATTTGAAGCGATAAAACAAATAACCATTAGCCACAAACCCATATTCTTTATGTCGATAGACTGTATCTAATTGATGAATGAAATCAATCATTTCGCACTTATGATAATCAAAGCCATCAACCTCATTTTGCTCAGGCAATCGGGTTTCATGCTTTATGCCAGCAATATATATTTCAAGCGGTTGTTTGTTTTTGCTCAGGTATGTTTCAAGATACGGTCTCTCCAATTTGTTTTTCTTTTTCATTGGTATCAGTTTCTCTTATAGGTCGAGCCTTAGGAAAAAAAGAAATCACTTTACCACTTGTAAATCACTTGGTATAACAGAACCTTTAATTAAAGGATTTTGTTCCCAACATTTCTTAACTGAATGATAGCCAAGTCGCTTATGTATATTGTAGGTTTCGCAATAACTGACAAACTCTTCGAAGGAAGCATAAACTTTTTGCAATTTGCCCTGCCAGCCTTTTGTTCCGCTCTTACATTTTACTGTTCTCACTATGATATTGTTAGATGTTTATATGAAGCTTTATGAGGCAAATCAGCACCTTATTCGCTTAACACTTGATTTACATATTGTTGCGCTTGCTCTGAAAGACTTGTTAATTCAACTTCTTTACCCAACCAATCGGGATTATTCTTTGCTTCTCTTAGGTAATTTGCCAATTCTAATTTTAGAATTCTCTTCTCGGAAAAATGATTACGCCAGCCGTATCCAAAAGTGGTGTTCATTCTATTTGTTACGTTTCCGCAGAATTGGCCAAACCCATAGGAGGGGTGAAAGGGATTGTCATTGAAACCAAACACATCTCCAGACTTTGTAATTACTCCTGTGTATCTATCGCAGGTTTTGCCTCCATTATCATAAATTATGATTGCTTTATGTGCCATAACAATTAGTATATATCCTTATAGGTCAGAAAAACAAAAAAAAAGAATAATACTTTAGTATTATTCTATCTGATTTGGAATGTCAAATTCAAATGTTTTATGTGGCTGTATAAAAAGGAAAACTATTATAGAAATTTTTTGTTGATTTATCTTAATGCCAGCAGAAAGAATTGAAATCCTATTAAACAGTTGATTATTATAAGCTTAAACTCGATAAGTGCATTATTATGCCTATATCATTCACTATTTTGCATAAGCAGTTGAATCATAATTAACTAAGCACAATAAGTGCTTATTTCCTATCATTTACTGCACTTAAAAAATCAAGATGATTTACTTTGTTCATCGACTCTTTTCCAAAAAGAGTAACACCAAGTGGTCTTATAATAACTGCGATTTTTATACCTAAAAATAGGCACGTTATTTAGTGTTTTAATTATGCGATATAAATTGGTACTTGGAAGCCCTGAGAGCTCGACAAATGACGACCAGTCAAGATAGAACTCACCATCAGCATAAAGTTGTGGATAGGTGCATTGGATTAGATTATTTTGATTCATGGTGAATGCCATAATTTTATAATAAATAGGAAGGGAAAATTCTTCTTCAGGAGATTTTTTGAAAATAATGTTGGTGCATAAATATTTCTAAAATAAAAGAACTCTCCCTATGCGTATGGTACAGTATTGGAAGGGAATAATTTATTCCAAAATCCTAAGAAAAAAGTGAGATAAAAAATGTATCTCTCCCTGGGACAACCCCTAATTACATGCCTTTAAGGGGCTTAATAAAGGTGCGATATAGGAAGTTAATTTAAGGAGTTTAATTAAGCCCTTTATCTCATTAGAAATAGGGCTTAATTAATTAGTTTTTTCAGGCCTAATTATTACCCTTTCTAAACTGTTTTTTAATAATCGGAAAAACCTAGCTTTACCATTGTATAGCGTTCAACAACCGAAAGGATGAACATATCATAATTTAACGTGGGATTTGTCGCACAATCACGAAGCAGGTCGCCCAGCCACCCTTTTCGAGTAAGAGAAATAAAATAATATACGAGCTTATCATCCTCGAAGAAAAATTTGTCCTCATTCCCATCTCCTTCAAAATCAAAAGTTACGCATTTAATGCCTTCGCAAATACCATCTTTCTTATATCTTCTTCCTAATTCGTCACTACTGCCGATGAGGGCAGCTTTGCCGTTTCTAAGGAGTGTGAAAATATCGGTTGTGGCGTATATTTTATTTTTTACCATAAATTGTTTCTTATTATTTTATAAATAGAAAGAAAATCTAAAGTTTAAAATATGAATTATACGTAAAATAAAAATCCCACCCTTTGCAGGGTAGGATTTTGAATTTAACGCTATAGTTGGTATGACTATTTCAAGTGTTTAGAAAGGTGCTTAGCCATTTCAAACATAGATACCTGACCTTTACCACTGAAAACTGGTTTCAATTTTGCATCAGCATTAATCATACGTTTGTTTTTGCTGTCTTGTAATTTATTGGCCTTGATGTAAACCCAAATTTTCTTAACCACTTCGCTACGAGGAATTGGTTTGCTCCCAACAACCTCTGCAAGTGCTGCACTTGGAGTAACTGGTTTGAATAGGGCAGGGTTTGCTTTGCGTTTTACTTTTTTTGCTGGAGCTTTTTTAATTGCTTTCTTGGTTGCCTTCTTTGCAACTTTTTTTACAGCCTTTTTAGCTACTGCTTTTTTTACAACTTTTTTTGTTTCCTTCTTAGTTTTTTGAGTTTTTACTTATTTCAAATATATGAAATCTTCCTAAGCAATAGATTATTTAGAACAAAGAATAACCCACTTACCAGGTTTGCATGTACGGTCTATCTGAAACGTGCCTGCATAATTAGTTACGGTATGAGCTACTGGGTCATAAATACAATCTCTAACTGAAACATCCACAGACACAGAGATTTCGGTTTTTGCTGTGCGTGAAAATTTCATTGTCAGAGAAAAAGCACTTTGCGTGCATGGCGTTGTTATAACTGGTGGGGTACTGCCACTATACCAAACAGATGCACCCCAGTTCGGATAGTAGAAGCTCTGTGAATTGTAGGTGCTCGGACTTGAATTCTGACCAGTAA
>Ga0207046_10038_pt1 | contig 35908 bp, 39 predicted proteins | sample Alteio_BWMinCont_66_FD_153303 | JGI IMG/M metagenome (GOLD analysis project Ga0207046, IMG submission 153303) | Enriched cells from forest soil in Barre Woods Harvard Forest LTER site, Petersham, Massachusetts, United States -... | ecosystem: Environmental > Terrestrial > Soil > Temperate forest >...
AAAACAAATGACAACGAATCGATTTGGTGCCCGTTCAACAACAGATGAAGTTCTTTCCGGAGTGAATCTCCGAGGCAAACGCATTTTGGTCACAGGAGCCTCCGCCGGCCTCGGAATTGAGACGGCCCGAGCTTTGGTTGCCCATGGAGCCCAAGTGATAGGCGCGGCGCGGGATTTGACCAAGGCTGAGGGCGCTACCACGGAAGTGCGGAAAGCCGCAGCGACGAACGGCGGCAGCTTTGATCTGATCGAGCTGGACCTTGCCAACCTGAAGAGTGTGCGCGCCTCTGCGGACAGCTTGCTGGCGAACGGTGAGCCGCTCGATGTGATCATCGCCAACGCTGGTGTGATGGCCACGCCGTTCGGACATACCGCAGACGGCTTTGAAACCCAATTCGGCACCAACCATCTTGGCCATTTCGTCTTTGTGAACAAGATTGCCCCTCTTCTTCGTGCTGGCGGTCGCGTGATCAATCTCGCTTCGTCCGGGCATCGCTTTGCCAACGTGAACCTGGAAGATCCCGGCTTCGAAAAGACAACTTATGAGCCATTTGTTGCCTATGGCCGGTCAAAGACGGCCAACATTCTCTTTTCCGTGGCCTTTGATTTGCGCCATCGCGACCGTGGCGTTCGTGCGGCTGCTGTTCATCCCGGAGGCATCAAGACTGAATTGGGCCGACATATGGGATCAGATCAACTTCAGGGAATGGTTGATGCAATCAACAAGCAACTCGCCTCCGAGGGAAAAGGGCCCTTCGAGTTCAAAACTATTCCGCAGGGAGCCGCCACGTCCGTATGGGCCGCCGTCGTGGCCTCGGCCGATGAGATCGGCGCAAAGTACTGTGAGAATTGCCACGTGAGCGAGATCGTTCCCGATGACCGCGTCATCACTCCCATCAGCGAAGGCATCCGTGGGTACGCGCTTGATCCCAAGACCGCCGAAGCCCTCTGGAAAAAGAGTGAAGAGCTCGTCGGAGAGAAATTCTAAAGAATATCGACGGCCTCCTCGATTAAGTTTCCAACGTGTATGAACCTAGCCGAATTTCACCTCTCACAAAAACAATCAACTCCTTCCTCCCACTTGTCACTCGCTCTCCAAGCTCTTTGGTTTGATGCCAAAGGCGACTGGGACAAGGCCCACGAACTGGCCCAAAAAGATGGAGGTTCTTCTGGCGATTGGGTTCATGCTTATTTGCATCGCAAGGAAGGCGACGCTTCCAATGCTCGATACTGGTATGTCCGAGCGGGTAAACCCATTTACTCTGGTTCGCTCGAAGAGGAATGGGCGGCGATCAGTGAAGCGTTATTGGCGAAGCTTTGATAAGAGCAGCGAAGAACGCGAAATCCTTTCTTTCCGATCACATTCCAGAGCATCTCCTCGTCCTTGGCGGTGGCTACATCGGTCTGGAATTGTCCCAAGCCATGCGCCGCTTCGGCAGCGAGGTCACCCTTGTCGAGCGTAACGGGCATCTGGCCCATCGTGAAGACGAGGACATCACCCAGGCCTTGGGAGAATTGTGCCGGGATGAGGGGATATGTGGCGTTGAACAAACCGGAGGACTGGCTTGCCCGCATCGACTTCTCCGACCCGGTGACCGCCTTGCCTTGGCCCGCGTCGCCGAGGAATTCGATGGCTGGGCTCCAGAGCTAAGAGCACTCATCACCGACTCGGAAACGGACCCCATATCTCGCGCCATCCACGCGCTTCCCATCGAGCACAGATGGGATCGCGTACCCGGGGTGACGCTACTCGGCGATGCAGCGCACCTGATGTCGCCGTTCGCTGGCGAAGGAGCCAACCCAGCTGACGTTGAAGCTGCGCTCATCGCGTATGAAAAGGACCTCTTTCCCCGCAGCGCGTCCGCCGCTGAAGAGGTGAACCTGAATTCCAAGCTGTTCTTCAACGACAACTCGCCTCAGAGCGTGGTTGACCTATTCGCCAATTACAAATCCGTCAAATAACTCGCATCGCGAATCATCATAATCAAGATTCATGAGCTCTTGTTAACGCTTGAGGAATCAAAAAATAATCTACTTCGCCGCTGTCTCGATTTCCTTCCATTCAGATTCGCTTAACTTGAGCGACGCGGCCGCCGTATTTTCCTCCAGGTGTTTGACCGAGCTGGTGCCCGGAATCGGCAGTTGGACCGGCGAGCGATGGAGCAGCCACGCCAGGGCCAGTTGGCTGACCGTGGCGTTGTGCTTCTTCGCCGCGCGGTCGAGTACGCCGCCTGGCTTGGCCAAGTCGCCGCCTGCCATGGGGAACCACGGGATGAAGCCAATCTTCTCCTTCTCGCAATAATCGACAACGTCCTCGTGCTTGCGGTCACCGATATTGTAGAGGTTTTGGACGCTGACGACGGTGACGTGCTTCTGAGCCTTCTTGATAGTCGCCACATCGACCTCCGAAAGGCCGATGTGCCGGATTTTTCCCTGTTCCTGCAGCTTCTTCAGCGCGCCCAATGTCTCTTCCATCGGCGTTTTCTCGTCAAAACGGTGCAGTTGGTAGAGATCGATGCAATCGAGCTTGAGCCGGCGCAGGCTCATCTCGACACACTGCTGCAAGTAAGGTGCGCGGCCGACCGCCTCCCACACGCCCGGGCCCGGGCGTGTCAAACCGCCCTTGGTGGCGACAATCAATCCCTTGGGGTACGGATGCAGCGCCTCCGCGATGAGCAGTTCACTTGTCTCCGGGCCGTAGGAATCAGCCGTATCGATGAAGTTGATGCCCAGGTCAATCGTCCGTTTCAGTACGGCTCGCGCCTCCTTTGGATCCTTGGGATCCCCCCAAACTCCCTCACCGGTGATGCGCATTGCGCCGAATCCGAGCCGGTTGATTTTCAGGTCGCCGCCAATGGTGAATAGGCCGCTCGCGGCGGCGTTGGGTTGAGTGCTCATCCTTGAACTTAGCGCAGCCCCGTCGATGTCAACAACCTTGGAGGGCTGCACGGGCTCTCGTTCCAAACTGATATTGGACAGGGTCATGCTGTCGTAACCCGACGAGGCAGGAGTTTTGACCGCATCTTGGATTAATTTAATCTGAATTACTCGTCGCTGCCTCTTCGATCAACGCAGCGACTCGCTTGGGTTGGGAGACGTAAACCGCGTGGCAGGCTCCCGGAGCCACTTCGATCTTTTTGCTTTTCACCCGTTCGGCGTACCAGCACTCAAGTTCGGGATTAATAGCCCGGTCAGAAGCTGCGACCAGCATCCAACTCGGCTTGGTCCTCCACGCTGCCTGGGTGATCTTCGCCTTGAAGTTGGCACCAAAATTCAATACTTGAGATCGTGCCATGAAATCGGTTTCGTCAGCGGGAAGTTCGGCAGCGAAGTAAGCGCGAAATTGCGCGGGATCGAGATAGGTGAAGCCATCCGGCGTGGTTTTAATTGCGTTCGATTTGCTCAAATCGCTGGGAAAGCGTTTGCCATCTTCGGCTTCACTCTCCCCGGCATCCGGCATATGTGCAGCGATATAAACCAGACCCGGCGACTAAAGGATCGTTACCAGCTTCGGTGATCACGGCTCCTCCGTAGCTGTGACCGACGAGCAGGCAGGGCCCATCTTGCTGGGCAATGACGCGTTTAACTGCCGCGACGTCCGCTTCGAACGAAGTTTCCGGTTCCTGCACGATGCTGACGTGATACCCCTTTTTCGCCAGAATGTCGTAAACGCCTTTCCAACCAGAGCCGTCAGCCCAAGCCCCGTGCACCAATACGATATTGGTGATGTGATTGTCCTTCGCTTGAAGATTTTCACCAGATTTGCTCTGGCAAGCGAGAGATGTGTATCAAATTGGTCGAAGTGCGCTACGGTGTCCACTTATGGGCGATTCAAATCCGAAAAATAAGCAAAAGCAACAGGCTCAACACAGCGCAAAGAAGGCCAGTAATCAGAAGAAACCTGCAGTGTCGACAGCTTCGGCATCAGGCAAAAAGAAATAGCCAAAGAAATATGGGAGGAGCTGTACCCTCCGTTTGGCTCACTCGTGACGCCATAGGGATCTCAAAAAAAGCCTCTATGCTCCCGGCAAGTTTGCCACGGCGGCCGCGAGTGTACTCAGACAGCGGGTCAAACTCAGTCTGCCAGAACGCGACGAACGCCAATATCTGCATGGTTGGCTGAACCGTGCCGCCTCATACGGCGATGCGTCACAGACTTAGGTGGGTTCAGCGACCAGATGCGCGGCTCACTGGGCACTGGCGTGAATTGGCGGTCGCGATGAATGCGGGAGGATCGGTATTGAAAATTCGACGACCAACCTTTTATCGCGGCCGCAAAATGGGCATCATCACTTTGTGTCGTACACACTTGATCAGGACGGCTTTCAAATCATCCCATCGGTTCTGACCGATTCCGATTCGGAAGTCGAAACCCTACGGATGGCGCTAAGTTCCCTGGGAGTCGCCCCTGGCCATCGCAATCTGATGCGCCACGTTCCCGAAATCGCTGCGCTGGCTGGATCTGCCAAAATAATCAATTTACTTGGCCCCGGCCTCCTTCCGGTTCGTTCCATCTTTTTCGACAAGACGCCTGAAGCCAACTGGCTCGTTCCTTGGCACCAGGATCTATCCATCGCGGTCAAGCGGCGGATTGATGTATCTGGTTACGGTCCTTGGTCTACCAAGGACGGTGTACCCCACGTACAGCCTCCGGTGGAGATTTTGGAGACCATGGTCACCATCCGCCTTCACTTGGATGATTGTGATGAATCAAATGGAGCCTTGCGGGTCATTCCGGGTTCACATCAGTTGGGACGGCTAGGTGCTGCTGACATTATTAACGCCCGATCCAATCAAAATGAAGTCGTCTGCTCGATGCACGCGGGCGATGCGCTTCTCATGCGTCCGCTCCTGCTTCATGCGTCGTCCGAAGCGTCTGCTCCCGCGCATCGTCGGGTGATTCACTTGGAGTATGCAACTGGTTCGCTGGCGAGCGGCTTGGAATGGGCAGAAGCTCTGAGCTAGCGCCATCGTTACCGATGGATTCGGTTGGGCAGCTTTCTCGCGCTTCTTCTGCCAAAGCAATTTCTTCCGCTGTAACAGGCTGACGATACACGAAGCTATAGCCCGTATCGTCTTGGCGTTTGAAAATTCCAGGCGCGATTTCCGGACAGAGTCCGCAATCGATGCAGGTGGTGTCGTTATAATAGGGACCGGGGACGTTATCCGGTACTTTGTCCTTTGGGTCAGGCATGTGATTGTTCCTTTGTTGGTTTATGGACGAAGCATCTCATGGCTTCCCTTTGGATAGAAATTCATTAGTCTTATGGTTTAATGAGTAAAGCGCATGAGTTGCTATCGCGGCGTCCGTTCGACCTATACCAGCTTCATCTCTTCAGACTGGTGGCCGAATCCGGGAGCTTTACCCGGGCGGCCCAGATCACCGGATTGACCCAAAGTGCAATCACGCGGCAGATCCAGAGCATCGAGCAGCAACTCGGCTTGAGCTTGCTGACTCGCACGACAAGATCAGTCGTTACGACTCCGGCGGGCAGGTTTCTCCTTCAGGAATCCGCACCTGTGCTTGGAGATGTCGATGTGCTCCTGCGCCGACTGAGGGAGGAATATGCCGATGCGCCAAGGGAAGTGCGCGTGGGAGTTTCTCGCAGCGTGAGCTTGGCGTACCTCCCGGGCTTCTTCTCGGCGAATATGAGGCAGGGACCGACCGTCGTTTCGCGAGTTACGCACGAGTCGAGTCAAACCATCCTGGCCTCGCTCGAATCGGATGCACTCGACATCGGTGTGTTGCTTCCACCGACTCGAGTTTCTCCACGGCTGCGTATCACTCACAAGTTTCGCGATGCCTTCACCTTCATTGCCAATGCGGATCAACTTGCTGAGGCTAAGGTCAACGTGAAGAAGTCCGCAGAACTTCGGCACTGGTTGGAGTCGCAGCCTTGGCTCGCCCTTCAGGATACCACTCAAACTGGTCGGCGACTCACGGCATGGTTAAAAGGACAGAAGCTGCAGGTCAAACCTGCCATGGAGTTGGATAACTTCGATCTGATCATCAACCTGGTCGCGGTTGGAGTTGGCGCGAGCCTGGTGCCGCAACGATCCTTGGCCTTGTATGCGCGGCGGCATGCCATCGTGCGATTGCCGTGGCCGAAACGCTTTGTCCGTGAATTGGTTGTGGTTGTTCGGCGACAGAAGCAGACGCCAGAACACATTCAACGCTTTGTCGAAAACATCCTGTTTTGAAATCGGACTTTATTCCGATGTTCAAAATAATTGAAAATAAATTGAGATAATTCTTGCTCTCACGCGTCTTATTCTATATAAGAATTACAACTTCAATTTCTATGAACGCCCTATCATTAACCACAAAGCATTGCCTAAGCTTTGCAGCCATTCGGTTGCAAGGTACAAGCGCGATCTGGTCTGGGTTTATGGTCAAATATGGCCCCAATACCGTGAACGAAGATCGTACAAAAGAGGTGCGCGGATAGGTTTTAGCCTGACATATCAGGACAATTTCCAACCCCGCCCACCGAAAGGTGCGCGGGGTTTTTTATTCGACTTTTTCAGAGGTAACCCAAAGGAACAAAACAACAAACTGACAACTAAACAATTTTAAGGTGGCAAAGAGAAGACCCTGCCGTCGGCGCGAACCGACGACAGGGCGGATTGGTCACAAGCAGAATCGTGGATTGCGGCACTGAAGTAACCGTTAAGGTTATAATTCACTACCGGTGCGGTGTCAACTGACGCCGTATAGATAGCAGCGTTTCTGCGTAAACTGGTCCCTCCAAGTCCCTGACTTACATCACAGAAGGCTTAGGCTCAATTCTATATGAAAATATAGATAAAGAGTCGCAGGGGAGGTGTGCCTGAAACACCGAAACATCCGCCGTGAAATACCTGCGGGTACGAGAACACAAGAGCTCGTAATGGTGTTCGTTCTTTATTGTGAATAGCGGTCCTGCGGATGGCGGCAACCTGATGAGTTGTCGGCTGTCTTCGGGGCCGCCCTATTTTATAAAGGGAGCGCCGGGGCATTGGAATTTGTCCGGGCCCGGCGCTCCGTTCCTTTTTCGCTGCCAACGGCAGCACTCCTGCGGCACGCCCCTACTGCCGTCCGCGGGCCCCGGCTGGCCGCACCATTTGATACCGCAGATAAGTTGCGCACCAGCTGTGCAGAGAGATCTCCAAAATCACTCAGGCTCGGGGCGGCACCGGGGCAACTTGCGCTGCTCACTTATGGGGATGTGGCTCGACAAGGAAGGCACCTGCTTTGCAAGCAGTCTCATGCGGGAGCATTACCCGCCATCTCCAGTGCTGCGCACGGCAGATACTGTGTAGGGCAGTTTTTCACTGGGAGTTGTCCCGGCGCTGCGCACGGCAGTAAGGCAATTTCCATAAGACTTCTGTGAGGCAGAAATTTACTGCCCTCCGCAGGAGCCGGCTTGGCCGAGCAGCATAGGCACCTCTTTTGTAAAGAGACCCAGACCGGGGCAGCACCGGTAGCCGGATCATTTTTAGCCAACCAGACCTTAGCCCCAAAAGGCGTCAACGCGACCGGGCAAGGTGAACAGCAGGCCGGATTTCCACAATCCGTAAAACCGTAACGCCACAGGCCCGCACCAATTTTGCCCTGTAGTGCAAAAGTAGCACGACGGACTCTGAATCCGTAAATCTTGGTGCGATTCCAAGTGGGGCATCCAATTTCGCCCAGAACCCGCGTCGGTTGCCACATGGCATGTGCGACGCCGGGCCATCACCCGAATCAACGGCAGGCCTTCTGCAAAAGGAAGGTGTGAGCATCAACTCCGTGGCCCGTGGGCGAATTAATTTCCAGTCACAGCTTACGCTCCCGTAGCGCAGCAGATCAGCGCGACTCGCTTCGAACGAGACGGTCGCGGGTGCAAATCCTGCCGGGAGCACCATTTAAAAAACCAACCAACAACTAGAAAGCATCAATTGAAACCAGATTTAAAACAACAGGAGGAGAAGAAGCTTCGAGAAATTGCTCTCGAAGCGAAAGACCTCCGCCATCAGATACAAAATCCACCCAGTGTCCGGCTCCCAGAGCCGATTCAACGAGGTTGGGTCAGGCACTATGTCCTGACGAAGGAAGCGCAGCTAAGACCCGACGCCCAGGTTCTAGGTCAAATACTTGAAGTCATCGGGACCAAGGAATACTACTGGCGACGAAATTTCATCAAGAGTCGCCGCCAACGCCCTTTAATTGAAATCAAGCAAGTGCTCAAGCCCATCCACAGCTACATGTGGCGGCACCATCCAGACAAATACCCGGAGACGTGGCAGCCTTACTTTCATTTGGAGTTTCTCCAGTGGTGGCATGGTTCCTACCGCTATCAGCAATGGGTCTATGTTTTTACAGAAGCCCACCTGTTTGAGTTAAAAGTCGAGCGCCACTGGCTCACCCACCTCAAGATCATTGATCCGCTTTTGATCGAGCGTCACGCTGAATTGGAAGCGTGGATGGAACATCATCAGGGTTGGCGTAAATACGACCGACTCAAGGGCAGACGTCATTGGTGGCACAACCGAGACTTAAACCGGAAATTTGAGGTTCAGTCGAAGTCCGACCTTCGCGATTTCCTGTCGGATCCTGAGGAAGCTGAAATGAAGTCACCCAGCTGGTGCCTTCACTTCAGATTCTTCCTTTACCCCCACGTAGCCCAACTAGAAGGAGGCGCTCCGCTCAGAACGGAGACAGTACGGGTGCAAATCCTGTCGTGGGGACCATTTACCCCGAGTAGCCCAACCAGCAGAGGCGCTCCCCTCAAAAAGGAGAGGTTGCGGGTGCGAATCCCGCCTCGGGGACATTTTCGCTCCAGTAGCCCAATAGAAGAGGCAACCGATTTAAGACCGGTTTAGTGCCGGTGCAAATCCGGCCTGGAGCACTTTTTGGAGCATGAACCGGACAAGCGAACCGGGACTCCGTGCTAAGGAGTTCGGCCCCTTCTGGGGCTGGGGTGCAAGTCCTCCGTGCTCCGCTTTACCGCCCGTAGTTTAAAGTAAAACCCCCGGCTTATACCCGGTCAGCACTAGATAAGTGCGCAATGCAGGTGCGAGTCCTGTCGGGCGGACGATTTTTTCAGACAACTAAATGGGACGATGGCAGTAGCCGAATCGGACGAGGCAAAGGCCAAGACTGAAGAAAAATGTCCACCAGAAATAGCGGCTGCTTCTTTCAACCGAACAGAGTCTGGCAGTTTGTTGACCCGCAGCGCCAGATATCGGCGGGCTGACGAAGAATGCGAGAATACGAATCAAGCTCTTATGGAGAACGGCATCATGCCAGATGTGAAGGCTAGTCCAGCCCACGGCGAGCCCAATGATAAGGTAGACAAAGCCGATAAAGGCAGTCCCATCACCTGAAGGTTGACCCGAGCTCGGCGCAAAGTCCGTCGGCCAAAACCAGTCGGCATTGGAAAGTATTTCCCCGACTATCTGAAATAGTCCCTGCACCAGCGCGATTAGTAATTCTTCCACGACGCCTCCTTTCCATTCTTAGAGCCGGGCAGCTGGAGGTTCGTTCATTACGTCACTGAAACGCAGGCTAACTCGTTTCAGTTTAAAATTTTATCTAGGCCGCGAATGCAAAGCAGCTCAAGCGACCGGTCTTTCAAGCCGGACCTAACGGGTGCGAGTCCCGTCGCGGCTACCATTTCTTGATCGTATAACGTCTTCGATTTTTGAGCCCACAGCTTCGACGTTCGGAAGCCTCTGCGACTCTGGCGTTATCCAGAGGCTGATTCCGAGATAGTGCTCTTGATGTAGAGTGAAGACGACGTTATCGACTGAGAAATCCCAATATCTTTGGTCCAAGCCATCGAGCCTTTCTTTGACCTCGGCTTTCATCAAAGCCACAAAATCATCAGCTAACTGCTTAAAGAGGCGATTGTCCGGCTCTTGAGTGATGATTATTCCCTTCTGGCTGTAAAACCATGAATCACTCGGCATTCATCCAGAGTAATCGAGCAGTATTTAAAAGGCGATCTATAGCACAAATTTTCCGCTCGCGTAGCCCAACTAGCAGAGGCACCTGATCGAGGGTCAGGAGGTTGGGAGTGCAAATCTCCCCGCGAGTACCACTTTGGGGTCGGAGTATGAGCAGACAGTACAGCTGACTTTTAATCAGCATGGTCAGGGTGCGACTCCCTGCGGCCCCACCAATTTCAGTCCACAACTCCCGAGTCGTCTAGCCAGTAGGATGCCTGACTTTGAATCAGGAGACCATGGGGCGGAACCATGCTCGGGAACCATTTTAACCACCGCAATTCACCCGAATTGCACCAAGGAGGAACCCATGACAGAACCAATCACGGAGCAACCCGTTCTCGAAACAGATCGGCTGATTTTGAGGCCGTTTGCTCTATCGGATGCCAAAGAGGTCCAGCGTCTATGCGGCGACTTTGCCGTCGCCGATACCACGCTGAACATCCCTCACCCCTATCCGGACGGAGCAGCTGAGGAATTTTTTGCCACGCATCCAGCCAAATATGAAAAGGGTGAAGGCGTTGTTTTCGCGATCACATTGAAAACTGATGGCTGTCTCATCGGTGGAATGGGCCTGGATGTAACCAAGCGCTTTCATCGAGCTGAGATTGGCTATTGGATTGCCAAACCTTTCTGGAACCAAGGCTATGCAACCGAGGCTGGGAAGACCGTGGTCAACTTCGGTTTCGCGCAGTGGTCGCTGCACAAGATCGTCGGTACCTATCTCAGCCGCAACCCGGCATCGGGCTGGTGATGAAGAAAATCGGTTTGGTGCAGGAAGGTCTTCTTCGCGATCACGTCATCAAATGGGATCGCTACGAAGACCTCGTCACCTGCGGCATCGTCCGCACTTAAACAACATTAACCAAAGAAAGGAGGCCACATGGTCTCGCTCAAAGTATTCAATTCGGTCGGCGAGGAACTTCGCCGCATCGAGCAGGCTTACGACGTTCGCGTTCTCTATGCTTGCGAATCAGGTAGCCGCGCCTGGGGCTTTGCTTCCCAGGACAGCGACTACGACGTCCGGTTCATCTACGTTCATACCCGTGACTGGTATCTCTCCATTGAGGATCGCCGCGATGTGATCGAGGAACCGATCAGTGAAAGCCTCGACATCAGTGGTTGGGAACTGCGCAAGACGCTTCGGCTCCTGCGCAAGTCCAACCCGCCGCTGCTCGAATGGCTCAAGTCGCCGGTGGTCTATGCCTGGGACGAGGAGTTCGTCTCCGACTTCAAGCAACTGGCTGACGAGTACTACTCGCCCGCCCGCTGCTTCCAGCATTACCTCCACATGGCCCTCGGGAACGCTCGCGATTATCTTAAGCACGAGCAGGTCTGCATGAAGAAGTATCTCTACGTACTTCGTCCACTCCTTGCGTGCCGATGGATCGAGCGCAACATGGGCCAGGTGCCGATGCTCTTCGACGAACTGGTTGAAGGCATTGTAGAAGATGCAGATGTCCTCGCCGCGATCACCAATCTCCTAGCTCGTAAAAAGGCTGGCGATGAACTGGATCGCGGCCCCAAGGACATTGTACTGAGCCACTACATCGACGCGGAACTCGCCGGACTGGAGAAGATCCAATCCGAAGATGAACCCGCGCCCGATCCGGCCGTGCTCAACCACTTCTTCCAAAGCTATTGCCTGAAGTCACCGGCATTGGCGCTGGCTTGCAGCGGATAAAAATATCTCGGCTTTCCTTTGGGAGAGCCGAGATTTCCTTTTAAGAAAGATTCTTTATGCCCAATTCCCGTCCTCATCCTGTTCTTCAATATTCAGGATTATATTCTCTGGTCGACTTTTGTTATCACGGGTTTTCGTGGACACCCGAAGATCATTACATCGAAATGACTCTGCAAAAGGAGTCGGTAGTGGTTCGTCTCCGATTCGAACGACCTCGGCAGCTTGTCATTAATGAATATTTCCCCACACAAATGGGTCTTTTCATTTCTGATATCTCCGAACAACAACTTGAAGATTTGACCGTAGAGGTTGGAGATTACGAAAACGGCTCAATTCGTTTCTTCGCTAAAAGCGTGGAGAGGATCTAGTCGACATATTCACAATAAAGAACGAACACCGTTATGAGTCCACAGACACAAAAGAACTATGGACGACATACTCAACCGACCGATTGTGCTGGTGCTTAACCGCAACTGGCAGGCGATCAATGTCCGAACGCCTCAAGAGGCGTTCGTGCAGATGGCCACCGATGTGGCAACAGCTCTCAACATTGATGGCGAGAACATGGTGCCCGCTCGTTGGGCCGAATGGATCAAGCTCCCTGTGTGTGCGAACGACTATGCCGTTCGCACGCCAAGCGGTCCGATCCGTGTTCCTGCCATCATCGTGCTGAGCCGCTTTGCCAAGGTGCCCAAGCGCCGCCCCAAATTCAGTGCCCGGGCCATCTGGGCTCGGGATGGCGGCCAGTGCCAATACACCGGCGCGAACCTGCGGCCCAGTGAAGGCAACATCGACCACGTCCTGCCCCGCTCGCGCGGCGGAAAGACGTCGTGGGAGAATTGCGTCCTGGCCAGCAAGGACGTGAACAGCCGCAAGGCTGACCGTCTACCCGAGGAGGTGGGGCTGCGCCTGCTCAAGTCGCCGACTGCACCACGGGAACTGCCCAGCACGCTCTTCATCCGCAACGTCAACGGCATCGCTGCCTGGAAGCATTTCCTCGTCGAGTAGGACGAAAACCATCAGGCTGGTATCTTCAGATTATGAGAGAAATTCGACGAGTGTGTGTTTACTGCGGATCCAGTTCCGGCCTCGATCCGATTTACCGGGAAGAAGCGGGGAGACTCGGACGCTATTTGGCTGAACAGAAGATCGGCTTGGTCTATGGCGCAGGGAAGATCGGTTTGATGGGTGTCCTGGCCGATGCCGTACTGGCCGGAGGAGGAGAGGTCGTTGGTATTATTCCGCATCATCTTATTGAGCTGGAGGTAGGCCGCACGGAACTGACCTCACTCATCGCGGTCGATTCGATGCACGCGCGCAAACACCAGATGGCGGAATTGGCGGACGCCTTCATCGCGTTGCCCGGAGGCATCGGCACAGCGGAGGAGTTGCTGGAAGTGCTGACGTGGCTGCAACTCGAGCTCCATACCAAGCCGATCGGCTTGCTGAATACCAATGGCTACTACGACCATCTGCTTGGATTTCTGGGGCACATGACGTCCACAGGCTTTTTGAAGGAGGAGCATCGGGCGATGCTGCTGGTGGGACAAACGCCGGAGGATCTATTCGAGAAGATGCAAACGTTTGTCTCGCCGCATATCTCCAAGATTACCCACCGTTAGCTTCACTCGACTGCCCCGGCCAATGCTTTGTTTGCGCTTGATCCTGTGGCTGCCGAAGCCCTCTGGAAAAAGAGTGAAGAGCTTGTCGGTGAGAAATTCTGAAGAACTCGGTAATGACCGTATGGCGACAGTGCTCAGGCCAGAGTCGATTTCAAACGTTCGTCTTTCTTAGCCTGATGAATGTGTCAGGCCGCGTTCTGAGCCGATATCTTCAAGAGAGACAGAAATTTTTCCAAGGCGGGAGAAGTCTCCCCCGAGCGATAAGCAAAAACGGATTGAAGGATAGGCTGAGGATGGGGAAGCGGGCGAAACACGACCCCGCTGGGTATAAGGTATTTGACCGACTGGGGAAATATGGAGACTCCGATGCCTGCGGCGACCATCGTCAGTACCGCTTGGGCGCGATTTGACTCTTGTACGATCTGGGCAGTGAGCCCGTAGCTATCGAAGATTTTGGAAATTTCCTGGCGAAAGGCCGCTGCCTCCTGTCGCCCAAGCATCACCCAGAGAAGCCCTCGAAGATGCTGCCACCGGAGCTTTTCGACCCGGTTCAAAGGATCTTTTTCGGGCAAGACGAGGAGGAGGGGCTCCTGTTTCCAGTCGGTAAACGACAGGCCTTTGACGGGTTTTAGAGGTTTGATCCCGATAAACCCTCCATCAAGATCTCCCGATTGAAGAGCAGCCATTTGAGGTGCCGCCACCAGATCACTTACTTCCACACGGTAGCCTGGATGGTCATTCCGAAATCTTTGAATTAGCCGGATAAATTTGTCATCCAAGAGGGCCGCAATGAAGGCGAGGCGCAGACGGCCCGTTTCACCTGGGCGAAAGGCACGGACAGCCTCGGTGGCACGGTCCAGATGGCGGAGAATCGACCGCGCATCTTCCAGGAAAGAAACCCCCGCCTCCGTCAAAGAAACCGCATGGGTATTGCGGGTAAAGATTTTGGTTCCGAGTTTTTCCTCCAATGCCTGGACGTGGCGAGTGAGCGGAGGTTGGGACAGATGAAGCAGCCTGGCCGCCTTGGAAAAGTTGAGCTGGTCCGCGACGGCCACAAAGCATTCGAGTTCCCGAATATCGACCCGATTCATACGCAAATCGTAATACCATAATATTGTCATAGCAATTCAGTAATTTCTGAATTGTGGAATGCTTGGGGTAACGCAGAACAGAAAGGAAACTCCCATGATCCACCAAATCGCCCACGTAAAGACCAAGACCGAACCGTTACCCACCATCAATCGAGACCTGCTCAAGACCCGGCGCATTCAGGCCCATGTGAGAGAAATGGCCGCTGCCAGGTCGGCCCCGACGGAAGGCTACCTCTGGAGTCCGGTACACACGGGACCCTACGTGGTGCCAATCACCCGCTGGATCGAGTAACTCACGCAAGGAACCGAAGACTATGAATACAACCATCCTCACCGCCCCAGAACTAAAGGATGGCCTTCACGTTGCGTATCGCAATGGCCATGAAGAGAACCGTCCGCAAGCGAAGGCTGAAGTACCCGCAGCTTTGCCCAAGGAGGAGGTGGAGGAGGAGAAGCCCTTTTCACCCCCTCCGGGCCCGTTTCGCCAGACCGCGAAAAAGCTGATAGGCAATCGTATCTTCCAAATGGGAGCGGGAATTGTCGTCCTGCTCCTGCTCGGTTATTTCATCTACACCGCCACTACTCACGAATCGACCGACGATGCCTATACCACGGGACATATCCATAACATCTCCTCGCGTGTGTCCGGCACAGTGATCGCCGTGCGGGTGGACGACAACCAGATGGTCCACCAAGGTGACGTGCTGGTTGAACTCGATCCAACCGACTATCAAGTGCAAGTTGACCAGGCGCGCGCCAATGATGATACCGCGAAGGCCAACCTTACCCGTGCCCAGACACTCTTGGCATCTGGCGGGGTTTCCAAGCAGGATTTTGACACCTACACCAGCGCCAGCGAGGTGGCGGCAGCCAAGCTCAAGGACGCCGAGGACCAACTGGCCTACTGCACCATCCGCGCTCCTGCCGATGGACGGATCGGCAGCAAGACGGTGGAGACGGGCAACCGGATCAACGCCGGATCCGCCCTCATGGCGGTGGTGGAAGATGTCTGGGTGACGGCCAACTTCAAGGAGACCCAACTCGGCGAGATGCGCCCCGGTCAGCCGGCGGAGATCACCATCGATGCCATTCCGGGCAAGACCTTTCGCGGCGTGGTGGACAGCTGGTCGCCCGGTTCCGGTTCGACTTTCGCCCTCCTGCCGCCCGACAACGCCACCGGCAATTTTACCAAAATCGTCCAACGCGTTCCGGTGAAGATCCGTTTTGATGCGGACTCGATCCAGGGATACGAGAACCGGATCGTGCCTGGACTCTCTTGCGAACCATCGGTCCTGCTGCGGGGAGGCATCCCTAATCGCTCCATGCCGACCAACCCGCAAACAGAAGAGATTCCCCTGACGGCATCTCGCTAACCAACCCACGACCATGGAAAAAGTATCCTACCAAAAATGGCTCGCCCTCTGCGGGGCGATGCTGGGCGCTTTCATGGCGATCCTTGACATCCAGATCACCAACTCGTCCCTAAACGACATTGCGGGAGCGCTCGGTTGTTCGCTGGATGAAGGCTCTTGGATTTCGACTGCTTACCTGGTGGCCGAAATCGTCGTGATCGGAACTACGGCTTGGCTGGCCCGGGTTTTTTCGATCAAGCGCTATATCCTCTTCAGCACGGTCGCGTTTGTCCTCTGTTCGATTCTTTGCGCCTTTGCGCAAAACCTGAACATGATGATCGTCAGTCGGGTCCTCCAAGGGCTGACCGGCGGAGCGCTCATCCCGCTGGCGATGACGGTTAATCTGCTTATCCTGCCTCCCCGGCTGCAGCCGGTGGGCGGTGCCATTTACGCTATGACGGCGACCTTCGCTCCCGCCATCGGGCCGACCATCGGCGGTTGGCTGACCGACAATTACGGCTGGCAATGGATCTTCTTTATTAATGCTTTTCCCGGTGCGCTGATGTTCTTCCTTATCGCGACCTATCTGGAAGCAGATAAACCGCAGATCGGGTTGCTCAAGGAGGGTGACTACTGGGGCATCTTCGCCATGGCCATCGGCCTCGGTTCGCTGGAGTACGTTTTGGAGGAAGGTGAGCGCAAGGACTGGTTTGGCAATCAGCTCATTGTCCGACTGGCCGTGGTGGCGGTTGTTTTCATTGCGATCTTTCTTACCATCGAGCTGATCTCGAGGAAGCCCTTCGTCAACTTGCGCGTCTTTCGTCACCTCCGGTTTACGTTATCCTGTTCGGTCCTGGGGGCCTTGGGCCTGGCCCTCTACGGAACGGTTTATCTCATCCCACTCTACCTGGCCCAGATTCAAGGCTACAGCGCGCTGCAAATCGGGGAGACGCTCATGTGGGTCGGCCTGCCCCAACTCGTCATCCTTCCCTTCGTGCCGAAGCTGATGAAGATCGTTGACCCGCGACTCGTCGCTGGCGTCGGCATCCTGCTCTTCTCCGGGAGCTGCTTCATCGATGCCTTTCTTTCCCCCGACTTTGCGATGGACCAATTCCGCATCTCCAACGTTGTGCGGGCGCTCGGTCAGCCACTTATCTTCGTTCCTCTTATCAGCATGTCAACGGAAGGCCTTCCCCGCAGCGAAGCCGGCTCGGCATCCGCTCTTTTCAACATGACGCGTAACATCGGCGGTTCCATCGGCATCGCGCTGCTCTCGACTATTGTGACGCAAAGGGAACACCTCCATTCCGTGCGCATCGGAGAGACGGTGACAACCTACATGCCAGCCATCCAGGCGCGCCTGGCTACTCTAACCGATTTTTTCCAGTCGAAAGGGCTCGATCCAGCCACCGCCAGCGGTTACGCGCTTACGCAGTTGAATCATTCAGTCCAGACCCAGGCCTACATAATGGCTTACAGCGATGCCTTCTTTGTCATCGGAGCGGCGCTCCTGCTGAGTGGAACGAGCCTCTTTTTCCTGCCCAAATCCCAAGCGATGCAGGGCGGTATGCCGGCCGGATATTAAATGCCCGATACGACTTTCTTTTGCATCCCGCTAGGGCCTGTTCACACTAATATTCAACGCGTCACCTCTTAAGCTTGGCGGCCTCATGGCAACCCTGAAAGGGTTGCAGAATTTTTGAGCGTAGTGTTCAGGCCCTAGCCGCTAAGGGGACTAACGGTGACGTCGAGGTTTCCTTTCGATACGCTGCCTACATGAGCAACCCGTCCCGGCCAGCACCGGGTGAAATCTACGAGCATTACAAAAAGAAGACGTATCGCGTCTTCTCAATGGGTCTCGATGCCAGCAGACAAGAGGACATCGTGATCTATCAGGCGCTTTATCCAACGGCCTATGATTATTTTTCCCGTCCCCTGACGGAGTGGAACGAGCAGGTAGCCTCGCTCGATGGCACCGGCTTGGTTCCGCGTTTTCGCAAATTGATGGCTGACGATATTCCAAAACCAGCCGGGTAAAGCCACTTCAGGTTCGCCTCAAGGCGGTCGCTAAGATTATTCATTTTTCCCGTCATGAAAATCTCAACTCGATGGCGAAGTATGCTGCTCTTGTCACTGGTCTTTCCGTTGTGGCCGGCCTCCGCGCAGTCCGAGGTGCCACACCCGATTTCTCATGAGATAGTCGGGAAAAAAGTCTGGGCAAACGAGTGCGACGGAACGGTGGCAGGACTTACCTCATGGAATGGGGATGAAGCTTTCCCATCCCTCGGGATCGGCCATTTCATCTGGTATCCGGCGGGAAAGCAGGGCCCTTTTGAGGAGAGCTTTCCGCTTTTGATTACTTACCTCAAAGAGCGGGAGATTGAACTGCCCAGTTGGCTATCACCTCTCGGGCCGTGTCCGTGGCCCAATCGGAAGGCCTTTATGGCCGATTTCAATGGCCCACGGTTGAGCGGACTCCGCAAATTTCTGGCATCGACCGTGGCAGAGCAAAGTGATTTTCTTTTTGAGCGGCTGCGTTTGTCTGAAGCGCGGCTGAGCAATGGGCTTGATGCGCAGGATGCCGACCGATTGAAGCGTAATTTCCAGCTTCTTTCCGATTCGACGGCAGGAACTTATGCCTTGGTGGATTATGTGAACTTCAAAGGAGAAGGGACGAAACCAAGTGAGAGTTACCAGGGAAAAGGCCGGGGACTACGCCAGGTTCTTCTGGCGATGAAAGTTCCTGAAGGCGTGGCCGATGCTCCGGGCAAGTTTGCCACGGCGGCGGCGAGTGTACTCAGGCAGCGGGTCCAACTCAGCCCGCCCGAACGCAACGAGCGCCAATATTTGCATGGTTGGCTGAACCGTACCGCCTCATACGGCGAAGCGTCAGAGACTTAAGTGGGTTCAGCGAGCAAATGAGCCTCAGCCCGTCTTTTGAAGCAGGTCCTGAAAAACTTCTTCCTGGGTGCGGGTTCCCCGAAAATGTTCCGTTTCGGGGCCTCTCTCGAAGTCGATCCAGCCTGAATTGAAGCCGTCGAGCATCTCAATGCGCGGTGCTGTCCGGTCGGGTGACGTGCCCTGACCCTCAAACAAGGACTGCCATTTTTCGCGGGGAACTGCCTTGGCGACGACAGGACGATTCAGCAGGCGAGCGAAAGTCTCGGCCGCATCGAGTTGGGAATAACGGCGCGGCCCTTCCAATTCCAGATATCGATTTCCGCTCCACTCCTGTTGAAGAGTTTTCGCGATGAGTTGGCCAATATCCTCCGTTGCCACCATCGGAAACGGGCGATCCAGAGGAGCCAGAAAAGCGTTAATCTCGCCCCGTTCACGGGCCGGGGCGACATCCCACTGAGAATTCTCCATGAACCAGGCCGCCCGGATAAACGCATTGGGGATGGTCAGCGATTTCATTTCCTGTTCCAGGATATGGCTCTGGGTGATGAGACCCAGTCCATTGGACTGATGGGCTCCGACGGAGGAGAGATAGACTGCCCGGGCGGGTTTGGCCGACTGGAGGGCGCGGCGCAGCACAGCGACAATGCCTCGCGTTTCTGGATAACCGGCGGCGGGAGCAAAACAAGGAGGGACCATGGCAAAGACGCCCTCCGCACCGCGAAAGGCGGTTTCCAAGCCTGCCGCATCGTCCAGGGAAGCGACCGTCAGTTCGACCCCGGCGGCTTCCCATGTGGAAGCCTTCGCCTTGTCTCTTACAATTGCGCGCACCTTTTTTCCGTTCTTTAGCAGTGCCCGCGCAGTGGCACCACCAACTTGACCTGTGATTCCTATGACTGTGTACATGGTATTGTCCTTTCGTGGTTGAGTTGATTACCAGGGCAAACGTTGCCCAAGATGAAAGTAGCCTCCGGTGGGACCGTCGTCGGGCAGAGTAGCCAGCCATGCGCTCGTCTTGCCACCCTCCGTGATGTCAAGACTGGCTCCGCTCCCGCCAAGTTCGGTTTTTACCCAGCCAGGATGCGCCGAGTTGACTTTGATAGGTGTGTTGCGAAGTTCGGCCGCCAGATGGACCGTGAATGCATTAATGGCTGTCTTCGTGGCGTCATACGCAAACGCCTTTCTTTCGTAGATGGGGGAACTCGGATCTGAATGGAATGTAAGCGAACCGAGTATGCTTGAGAGGTTGACGATCCGACCTGCCGACGACTTCCGGATCAATGGAAGAAGTGTTTGCGTCAGGGCGACAACCGCGAAAAAGTTTATATCAAATGTCTCCTTCAGCACGTCCTGCGATACCGTGCTGGTCGTGTTGAAGCCCCCAGGAGTTCCGAATTCAACGCCTTCCTTCTCGACGCCTGCATTGTTCACGAGAATATCGAGCCGTCCGTAAAGACTCTCGATGTGTTTGTACGCCTTGGCATGGGTTGCCGGATCGGTCACCTCCAGCCGAATCGCCTCGGCCTCGAAGCCATCCTTTCGCAACTCCTTGGCAGCAGCTTCGCCCTTGGCCAGGCTGCGGGCTCCGATTAGGAGAATGATCCCCTGTGATCCCAGTTCCTTCGCGGTTTGGAGACCCAATCCCCGGTTTCCGCCGGTGATGAGGGCCACTCGTTGGTGTGTCGTGCTCATGTCGATACCCTAACTGACAAACCTTATTGCAAAAAACGCATTATGGTCATTCTATGCATGACTAATAATCATCTATTGAGGTCGTCGCGTCGCGGAGGGTTTCCCTTTTTCTTCGATAATCGATGTACTGATAAAATCGAGGAAGGCCCGCAGCTTTGCCGGGACGAAGTGACGGGAAGTGTGATAGACGTAAAGTGGAAATTTCTCGTCCGACCAATCGGGAAAGAGGTTGATCAGCTTGCCGCTCTTTAACAAAGGCTCCAATCCCAGTTGAAAAACCTGGGCGATTCCCATTCCAGCCAGGCAGGCCTCTAGTTGGGTCAAGCCATCATCCATTGTCAGGCGTCCCGAGACGGGCAAATCCAAAATCTTCTTTCCCTGGTGGAACTCCCAAGGGAAAGGAGCTCCCGTTGTCGAATCCCGAAACAAAAGGCATTCATGTTTGTCCTTCACCAGGTCATTTGGCGTTTTCGGCCGTCCCCGGCGACGCAGATACGCGGGCGAGGCACAGGTCAGGACGCGGACCTGGAGCAGACGGCGGACGATCAGGGACGAAGGCCGAGGTTCGCCAAACCGGATCGCTGCATCAAAGCCCTCCGCAATCAAATCGCCGAGTTCGTTTCGGACCGCCAGTTCGATTCGCAAATCGGGATGTGCCGCCATAAAGGCCTCCAATCGCGGCACAAGAACCAGGCGGGCAAAGGTTGGATCGACGTTGATACGGAGGCGTCCACGTATGGCAGTGGCGGAAAGAACCGTTTCCTCTGCCGCCTCTTCGAGACGTGACATCAAGGGGATGACTTCCTCGCAAAAGCGCTTTCCTGCTTCAGTCAGGCGCATCACCTTGGCATTCCGCTCGAAAAGTCGCGCTCCCAGTCGTTGCTCCAGTCGCTGAATGGCCCGGCTTACCCCGGACTGGGTCAAGCCGAGAGCCTTGCCCGCACCGGCAAAAGTGCCCGCATCGACCACCGCCGCGACTACAGGAATCCCCGTCAGGAGACGCGAATCGAAGTTCATCGAGCATGAGCTTATCGCATGTTTGGACTTACAGCTATGAGTTTAGAGATATTGCACAACCGTGAAGTCATGATCCGGGTATGCCAATCGTTCACCGCCAGGATGACCGCGCTCAGGTGTACCATTGCGGGCTTGTCGAAAAAGACCCTGGCAATACGAACCGCTTCCTCAGGGACAGCATTAATGGGATTGCAAGTGAGTGCCTCTGCCAGATTCAGCGCGGCCATCTCGCGAAGGCTAAATATCGTTTGTCTTCGCCAATCCTCCAGGGCCCGCAGCCGACATCTCCTCTCGCCTTTTGATTTCAGTCTTTGTGTTTGCTCTTGCACGGACCATTTGCAGCCGTGAAGCTGTGCCACCCGAAGCCTTACGAGATCCAGCAAGCCGGGATCCAAATCTCTGTCGTTTCGGGCAGTATCGCTCGCGGTTCGCTTTTTTGTTCCCTTCGGAACCGTGGCTGGAACCAAAATTGTCCTTTTTTCCAGGGTAAGAATCATGGTTTCTTTCCTTTTTGACTGGGAATAACCCTCCAGTTCGTCGAGCCTAGTTTTCCAAATGACCATTGGTCATTATTGCGAAGCTAACACATCTCATTATCAAGTCAAATGACGATGACCATCGGTCATTAAGAGTACCCTCAGCCCGGAGGCTTCGTCTTGATCCTTAATTATCCAAGTCTGCCGACCAGCTTTTGGGAGCGATTTTCTCGCGAATAGAACTTGAGGGTCACCGTGTGCGCAAAAGGAGACCTTCGATAATCAGAGTCAAAGCCTCCTTCAAGCTCTGTTCTACGTTTATCGGAACGGGGCTTTTAGGACGGTGCTCCGTCATTTCAGAAAGGCCCACGAGAAGCCCCCAGCCATAGCGAATTATTTTGCGTCCGTCTCCGGGACGAAGGCCCGGAATGCGTTGGGTAATGATCGCATCTGTCTGGTTCAAGAGCGGTTCTACTCTTTTCAGGAATTTTTGATGCTCGGCTGCGGAGTCTTTGTCCGAAAGACTCTTGAGCAACTGAGGCAGACGCCGCGTGGTCGTGCTGTTCATGAGGCAATCCTGAACAATGCGGGCAGCCTGCTTGGCGGTCACGGGCTCGGGAAGCTTGCTAAATCTTGTGCCCATATCAATCGCGAGAGTTTCAACGGCATCTCCCAACAGCTCGAGAAGAAGCGCGCTCTTGCTTTTGTAATAAAGGTAGACGGTTCCCTTCGCGAGACCAACTCTCCGCGCTACTAAATTGATGGTAAAATCCTCGACCGTGCTCACGAGGGAGAGTTCATCTGCCGCGGCACGAAGAATCATGAGTCGCCGCTCGTCCTTTTGTTCCGGATGGTCTGCCCGCTTGTAATCCTTACGTCGATTGTTTTTCCCAGCCATGCGTAGAAATTATTGCCAGTTCAGTGAGGAGTCGATGTAAAAGTATATTACTGACCTATGGTCATTAGTGTCTTGACGCCGAGCGCTGCACTCCTATTATTGTTAACTAATGAACCATGGTCATTGTTATCTGAAAAAGACGCTCAGTCTGCTTGCCGCTGCAAAAATTAGAGGGCTTAACGGCTTCCGGCCCACCTTGTTTTCTTGGTCTGTTTTCGTATTAACTGTCGGAGTCGCCGCTTTGAGCGGTTGTTCAGTCGGCCCCGATTATCACGCGCCGGAGGTTCCTCAACCCGTCAGCTACAAGGAAGGCGGACCTGCCTGGAAGGAGGGCAAGCCCTCCGATACCATCTCCAAGGGAGACTGGTACGCCGTATTCCACGACCCCAAGCTGAATCAACTTGAAGCAGAAGCCCAAAGTGCGAATCAAAATCTCCGCGCTGCAGTAGCTCGAGTGAGTGAGGCCCGGGCGGTTTCTCGGCAAGCGGAGGCCGATTTCTTTCCATCACTTGGCTTTCAGGCGAGCGGCTCTCGACAGCGGACGTCCCCTAACAATGGGCAACTTGACGCCGAGGCGGGCGGCATAACGACTCCTGGGGGTGGAAGTTTTATAAAGCCGTTCACCTTTAACTCTGCCACAGTCGTTCCGTTTGATTTGAGCTATGAATTGGACGTTTGGGGCAAAGTCCGCCGCGCCTTTGAGGCATCCGGCGATCAAGCGCAGGCGAGTCTTGCGGATTACGAGAACGTCCTGCTTACCCTCAAAGCAGACGTGGCCACCAACTACTTTGCGGTGCGTTCCGCGGATTCATTGATTGCGGTGCAGAGGCATTCCATCCAGTCGTTTCAGGATGCGCTGGATTTGACCCAATACCGGTTTAAGGCCGGGATCGGCACTGAACTCGATGTGGCTCAGGCAAAGGCAACCCTGGCGGCGGCCCGATCCCAGCTTGCTTCGTTTCAGCAAAATCGAGCCCTACTTGAACATGGCGTTGCCGTCCTGGTCGGTGAGCCACCAGAGTCATTCTCACTTCCCGAGAATCCACTTAACATCGATCCTCCTCACATTCCCGCGGGATTGCCTTCGGATCTGCTCGAACGCAGGCCTGACGTGGCTGCAGCCGAGCGACGAGCGGCGGCGCAGAATGCCCAAATTGGCGTGGCGGTGGCCGCTTATTTCCCTGTGATTAATCTGACCGGTCAAACGGGATTCGATAGTGGTGATCTTGGGTTGCTTTTCAATTGGGAAAGTCGGATTTGGTCTTACGGGCCGAGCATTCAATTTCCGATCTTCGAGGGGGGCCGTATCGCGGCGAACATCAAGGAACAACGTGCGGCCTACGAGGAAAACGTCGCGACCTATCGCCAATCGGTTCTCACGGCGTTTCAAGATGTCGAGAACAGCCTCAGCTCGTTAAAATATCTGGCGGACCAATCCGACGCTGAGAATGAGGCCTTTCGACAATATCAAATCGCGCTGGATCTCACCAACGCCCGCTATTCCAGGGGAGTTGTCTCGTATTTTGATGTCATCGAAGCACAAGGCAATGCTCTCAATGCAGAGCAACAGACCGTTCAAATCGCCGGGAACCGGATGGCCACCACCGTCCAATTAATCAAGGCCCTGGGAGGCGGGTGGGCAGATTCACAAGTCCTTCGCCGTGATCATGGGGGCAATGTTGATACCCCCTCCGCCAAGCCGACCGTGCTTGGCGCTGAAATTCAGCAGACGATCCCTTCGCCTCCCACAACTGTCGCGGGCCATTGAAAATGAAGTCCTCCTTGAGTCATCCGGCATCGTCGACCATCCAGTCCGACGTCGGTCTCTCGGAAGTCATCCAGCTCCAGCAGGAGCTGCTCAGAACCCGGGAAAAGCTGGTGAAGGCTGAGAAGAAGCTTCGGACTGAGTTCGACGATGCAGCCAAGTACGTCCGTCGCATGCTGCCGCCGCCGCTGATCGGGCGCGAGATGATCGATTGGAAATTCCAACCCGCTACCCATATTGGAGGCGACGGACTTGGCTATCGCCGTATCGATGACGATCAGATCGCCTTTTATGTTCTCGACGTGGCCGGCCACGGACTCGGATCCGCCTTGATGGCAGTGACAGCGCTTGAAATGTTGCGGGCCCATAGCAAAGCCATTGATTTTAGACGACCAGCACATGTAGTGGAACGGCTCAATGGCTTCCTCCAGATGAAGGACCATGCAGGGAAATTCTTGTCAGTCTGGTACGGCGTATACTCACACCTGGAACAGTGCATTACCTATGCGAACGCGGGGCATCCTTCGCCGCTATTGCTGACGCGAGAGGAGACAGGGGCAGGGCTGGTGCTGACGAAAACGGCCCCTGGTGGAGCAGTGCTCGGAGTTTTTTCGGAGATCGAGGTGCATGAGACACCGATTAAGTTTCCGATCGGATCCGAACTATTTCTTTTTACCGACGGCCTTTACGAAACGCGGGGGCTGGGGCAGCAACACGGTTCCTACAACGAATTTCTGCACCATTTGCAGGCGCGCGTCTCTGCGGGGCATCCGCCCTACGAGTCGATCCTCCTGTGGCTCGACGAGGCGCGGGGCCAGGGATTGATTGATGATGATGTGACCTTGCTGCGATTCGCTACCCAACGCTATGGATGACCTTGGCTGGATGGTGCTTAACTTGCTGTTTGCCGTGCCTGCTTTTATCGTCCTGGTTATAATCATCTTTAGAAGGCGTTGGTAGTTGAGAAGTGCGCAACATCTTCATTTGAGCCAGACGAATCGTTTGATTTGTCTTCATCAAAAGGCTCGGAACACAATCATTTTGGCGGCCCATTTTTAACCACTAATGACCCATGGTCATTATTTCTTGACTCAACGCCGATAGTGATGGATTATGGTCTAATGACTCACGGTCAACTAGAGTCTCCAATGACGGATAAATGTGGCGCAAAAGCTTCCAAAGGAAGGAGGAGGCTTCGCGGTTGCGGGGGCTCGTTTTCGGTCGTTCCTAACGCCTGCTTCCTTCTTGCTCTTTTCCCGTTTCCTCTGTCTGCGCCTCAACCCAGCTCCGAAAAGGACACCCTATGACATCGATCTTCCGGCGTCGTTTCGCGCCGCTACCAGAATTCGTCTTGTCCGTTGTGGCCATGGATTTCGTCCGCACTCCGTCGCCTGATCAATCAACCCATTAATTCCTAAAACCTATGCCAATCGATGCAAAAGACCTTTCCCAAGAACCACCACGCAGTCCACGCACAGTCTTGGGCGGATACGTTTTGGTCGCCCGAATGCTCGACAAAGCTCGGGCTGAGCTTTGCGGAACAGCAAGTCAGTACCTTTTCAACTGCGGGCTCGATCATATCTTCCTTACGTATAAGGGCATTACGGCCGAAGAGGTGCAAGCGCTTCTAGCCTCAGGGTTGACGGACGAAGAAGTTCTCAAGTGGATCGACAGCAACGGCAAGCCAAGAACGGCTGAGGAGATAAGGGCCTGGTCAAACTCTCTTCTGGAGGATAAGGCCCACTTTTTTAATCACCTCGAAACGGACGATCAAGCCTTGTTGACGAAGCGAAGCTCAAGTTCTTCGCATGCTCCCAAAGGCGGGAAAAGCGATTGGTAAGCAGAGAAGTATGCCCATGTTGACCGATACCTCCCAGCGCATTCTTGATGCCGCGACTCGCGTATTTGCACGCGAAGGCGTTTGTGGCGCAACGACCCGGGAAATCGCCCGACTGGCTGGGGTAAATGAAGTGACTCTCTTTCGTCACTTTAAGAACAAGGCTGAGCTTCTGTACCAGGTCGTCATGAGATTGTCCGGGCAGTATGAGAGTGTTTTCGAGGGTGCGCCCATGGAGACAACGGAGGACTTGCGCCGCACGGTCGAGGCCCATGTCGCCATGTACATGCGGAGGTTAACCGCGAACGAGGAATTCGTGCGGACATTTTATGGTGAGTGGAAACGGTATCCCGAGCTTTGCCGGTGTCTCTTTGTGGAATCGTCAAGGCAGGTTCGCCAAAAGTTTATCCATTACCTGCTCGCGGTGCAGAAGAAGGGGTTGATCCGGGACGATCTTGACGTTACCACGGCCGCCGATGCCCTGATCGGTATGCTTTTGGTAGGCGTCCTGCGTCGTCCCTTCACCGATCCCGAATATTCCAATCCGCGTTTTTCCGGGACATGCCTCGAACTCTTTCTCAGAGGTATCGCACCATGAGTACTGATGCCATGGCTTCTGAGGTGGGGACGCCTGCGCCTTTTGTGCCGAAGCTATCGAAGCTGGCCCAGAGGGCGAAAGAGCAGGGCTGGTTAAAGTGGGCGATTGTCGTGGCGGTGTCTTTTGCGGCGCTATTGCAGGTGATCGACACCAGCATCGTCAACGTCGCGCTGCCCTATATGCAGGGCAATCTCGGCACCACCTTGACGGAGATCGGCTGGGTTTCGACCAGTTACTCGATTGCCAATGTTATTGTGATTCCCCTATCGGCATGGCTCGGTCTGCGCTTCGGCAAGAAGCGGTATTTCATTTTTTCGGTAATCACTTTCGTTTTGGCGTCGGTCATGTGCGGTTTTGCCAACAGCCTGCCCATGTTGATCCTGGGACGGGTGATCCAGGGGTTTGGTGGCGGAGGTCTCCTGGCCCCTGCGCAGGCATTAATTTTTCAGGCAGTACCACGCGAGGACCAGGGCAAAGCATCCACGGTATTCACCATTTGTGTGATTGTGGGACCTGCCATCGGTCCAGTGTTGGGAGGCTATCTGACGGATAACTACGGCTGGCCTTGGATCTTTTACATCAACGTACCCTTGGGAATTCTGGCCCTGTATCTGTGTTCGACGTTTTTGGTGCCGGACGATCCAAGCAGCCGCGAGGACCATAGAAACGACAAAATCGATTGGTGGGGCATATTTTTTCTCTCGTTAGGTCTCGGTACGTTTCAGACCATGTTGGAGCAGGGCCAGGAGGATGATTGGTTCTCGTCTCCCTTCATCCAGCGCATGGCGTTTTTGAGCGTTGTCGGAATCGTTTGCTTCATCTGGCAAGAATTGCGTGTAGCAAAACCAGCCGTTGATTTGCGCGTGTTGCGCTACCGCTCTGTTTCCTTAGGCAGCATCATTTCCATTGCCCTGGGCATGGGACTTTATGGGACGGTGTTTGTCGTCCCCGTATTCGTCCAAAATGTGCTGCATTTCACTGCGACCGAAACCGGCGTCATGCTGATTCCCGGGGCGTTGGCCTCTGCGGCAGCCTCGTTTGCCCTAGCTCCCTTGGGAAAGGTATTTTCTCCGCGAATGCTGATTGCAGTCGGCTGCTTAATGACGATCGGCGTCATGGTTGCCTTGATGGGAATCAATCCCGATACAGGTTACGATCAGTTTTTTTGGCCACTCATCTGGCGCGGCTTCGGCTCCGTCGTCATGTTCATTCCGTTATCCATCGCCACATTGGGCGCGCTGCCCAAGCAAGATATTGACGCAGCCTCCGGCTTTTTCGGACTCACTCGCCAGCTGGGAGGAAGTATCGGTATCGCGGGGATCACTACCCTGGTTGCGAAGCAGCAGTTTGTTCATCGCTCACAAATCATCGGCAATATTTCTGATCTGAATTCCGCGGTTGGGGAACGATTGGCTGGCGGCACCGCTTTCTTCAGCGCCTCATCCGGCGACCCGGTTGCGGTGCACAAACAGGCACTTACGCTCCTTGATCAAGCTGTTGATTTCCAGGCCCTGCTGTTGAGTTATCGGGACGTTTTCTACTTCGTGGCCTTCGTTTTCATTCTGATGATGCCATTGATTTTCTTCCTCGGAAAAACCCCAAAATCCACCTCTGCGATCCCAATTTCAGAGTGATCCGCTTTAGCTTATGAGTACCCATACCAACAACGTCGATATAACACACGAGAGGCCGCACCTCCATGCAGTCCCCAAAGATAAAAAACTAAAATCGCTGACTCAGCGTTTCAAGAAACCAGCCCTGATCGTGGCCGGGATCATAACCGCCATCGTGGTTGCCTATTACGCCTACGATTCCTTCACGCATGAAGAAACCGACGATGCCTATGTCACCGGCCATCTGCATAACGTTTCATCGCGCGTAACTGGGGTGGTTACGGATGTGTTGGTCGATGATAACCAACGCGTGAAGAGCGGAGATGTTTTGGTAAAACTCGATCCTTCGGACTACGCGGCCCTTGGTCTCGCGGCAAAAGCCACTTTCCAGAAAGCCCAGGCTGATCTGGATCGTGAGGAACCGCTGGTCACCGTGCATGCTTTTTCCGAGCAGGATGTCGAGGCTGCTCGGAGTACACGTGACGTCAACCTGGCAGAGATGAAGTTGGCCCAGCTTCAGGTGGATTACGCAACGATTCGCGCTCCCGCGGACGGATACGTTGGCCGTAAGAATGTGGAGGTTGGGAATCGACTCTCTCAAGGCGAAACATTAATGGTGGTCGTCGAACCCGATTTGTGGGTGGTCGCCAATTTCAAGGAAACTCAACTGGCCCACATGCAGTTCGGGCAGCCAGTAAATATTTCGATCGATTCGATCCCTGGCAAAGTATTCAAGGGAACCGTCAATAGCTTCTCACCCGCCACCGGAAACGAATTCGCCCTCCTTCCCGCCGATAACTCGACCGGTAATTTCACGAAGATCGTGCAACGGGTGCCGGTAAAGATCGTGTTCGATCCTGACTCCGTGCGAGGGTACGAAACGCGAATTCGAGCGGGAGAATCCGCCATAGTGAAGGTCTCGTTGACGAACCCCGAGGAAAAAACGGGGACTCTGAGCCTGAAGTAAGCCTCTTAAAAAGTGAGCTTATGGGTGAACTGGACGAGGTGGCAAAAGCTGGCTACGAGTTGATCGTCTCCAAGGTCTGATTATTGCCGTTGAGATCGAATGTGTTGGTCAACCGGCTAGCCCGCTTGATCAAGACCTGATCGACAAGCATGGATTGACAGCGAGGGGCGAAATCCGAATAATCAGCGTCCCTTGAATGGCGTGGTGTCGGATCGGTAACGACCTGCTCTGCGCCTTTCTCTTCTTGCCGCTTGGCGCAATTGGTAGCGCAGACGCCTCTGGAGCGTAAGGTTCATGGTTCGAGCCCATGAGCGGCAGCTCTCTTTATGAATTCCTAAGGAGTTTCAATGATTGTCATTCTGGGCGTGATTGGCGATTAGTTAGGTCGTCACCCAGAGATAAAAAGACCTTTTCCACAAAAAGTCGCATTCTGAAACTAATCCTTTGAGTTGCGCTCGGCAGGCAACTATGTCCCTGATAACAAGGAGCTCCGGGGGTAGGGCTCGAACCTACGACCAATCGGTTAACAGCCGACCGCTCTACCACTGAGCTACCCCGGAAAAGTAGTGGAAGGGTGAGTAAATCATGTCTGGTGGGCGGAATCAACCCTTTTGCAAGGATAAAGCCTCAGTTCCTTTCACCACTGACCATCTAGAAGCATTTTCCTCTACTACTCGACAAGGAAATGCTTCCACTCGGCGATACCGCTGCTTCCAAGGAAGCTTATGGCCGTGGCAGCGGGCATCTGACTTCTACGGAGATCGCGTCCGGGGCAAGACATTGGAACGCCAAGTTGTGGCTAACCTCAGTCAAATCGAAATTGATCGTTACACCGTCGCTCTTGATGCGTTGATAAAGTTCGCGGACTTGACGTTCTTCTTTCAGCACAAATCCAATATGAAAGTCCGGTGGATAGACTGGCGGGGGAGAGTTGTGCAGATTGCTCAGGCCGAAGTAAAATCCGCTTTCGTCTTCCAGGATGGCAATTGCGCCTGTTCTTTCGAAAGCGCAGCGCAAGCCAAAGTACGTTTCAAAGAACTCGCGGGCGGCAGGGATGTTGGAGACTTGGAGATCGATGTGATTGAGAATCATATTTTTATTATTTTATGGACGGTGAAAGGGACTTAAGCCTGTGAAGTAGTGGTAGGGGCCTGATTTTGTCTAATCTTTGGCAGCATGAAGCCCGCAAGGATGAGCCAGATAAAACTTGGAAATCGCGTAAGCGGAATCAGGAATATTGCCTGAGGGATCAATAGAGCGAGACTGCTCAATTCTCCCATGACTGCCAAGATAAGGTCGAACACCACAAGCCATTTGGGAAGGGCCTTCAAAAATGCCGCCGTGATGGATAGTCCCGCGATCAAAAGTCCCATGGGCACGGAAAACCCGACGCCACCAAAAGCAAACGCCAGATAGTACAAGGAGGGGGTTACGCCTGTATCCTGCGCAATTCCAGGACAGGTCATGACCCAAAGCACCAGCGCGGAAGAGATGATGCCGAATGCCGCCGCGAATCCACCAAATAGAGCGATATGCGTTCCCGCGGCGCGAACGCCGAGAAAATGATGACTGGACAATCCGTTCAATGGGGATATGCCACGAACGATTCCGCAGATTATCTTCGATACTGGAATTGCCTGAATTCTGTCCTAATCTGATTCATGCGCCTGCTCTTGGTTGAGGATTCGTCTCGTTTGCGTCGATCGCTTACGCTGGGCCTGAAACGGGCCGGGTACACTGTGGACGAATCCGGCGATGGGAAGGAAGGATTCTGGAAGGCTGAAAACGGCAAATATGATCTTCTCGTCCTCGACATCATGCTTCCTGGCATGGACGGGCTGGAAATCCTCACGGCCTTGAGAGCCAAGAATATCAGAACCCACGTGCTCTTCCTGACCGCCCGGGATACTGTGGAAGATCGGGTGAAGGGACTTCAGGCAGGAGCCGACGATTATCTTGTCAAACCTTTTGCCCTGGCGGAGTTGCTGGCTCGAGTGCAGGCCCTTTGCCGCCGAAGCTACGATCATAAATCATCTCGCCTCGAAGTGGAGGATCTGGTCGTCGAGTTGAATACGCTCCATGCAACGGTATCCGGCCAGACACTCAAGCTGCTTCCCCGTGAATTCCGCATCCTGCAACTTCTTATGCTCCGACGCGGCCAAGTGATCTCCCGCTCCGAAATCGAGGAACATGTCTATGCTGATAGCCAGGAGCTCATGAGCAACGCCGTGGAATCAGCGGTCTCCCAATTACGGAAGAAACTCACGCAAGCAGGGAGCACCGTCCAAATCCAGACCAAGCGTGGATTCGGTTATTTGCTGACGTGACCGAGGGGCCTTAGAGGCAAAAAGTAACGGCGAATATCTATCTGCCGTAAGGTTCCGGTAAGGAAGCAGTCCCTAGAACTAGGTGATGGGTACATGCCCAAGCCAGAATGCGTTTCATCCCCACCAACTCCATTCGTCTTCGCTTGGCAGCGGCATTGTTTCTGGGCTTTATAGTCCTTCTGAGTCTCGCGTCCGTTTCAATTTATTTCGTCTCCAAGCGCATTCTTGAGGAGGATTTCAACGCGAGACTGTTTGCCAAGGCACAGGCCGCAGTCGCCTCCATCTCGCAAAAGGGATCCTGGCTCGACGTCGATTGGACCGAACTCCCCCAGGAACTCAATCCACAAAAGCACTCCCAGGACGCCATTCAGCTGATCGATGGTGACGGGCATCCCGTTCTGAAGGACTCGCCGGTCGTTGCGTCTCCCACCGCTTCAACCCAGGGTATTTATCAAGATTTGGTCTTGCCGGAGCTCGGGCATGCCCGGATTCTGTCACTTTCTTTCCTGCCACACGTTGAGAGGAAGGATTTGGCTGTGACTCCGCCAGAGTTGCGAAAGAATTGCGTCCTGGCCGTAGCGAGCAGTCGGAGATCCCTGGACCATTCTCTCCACAAACTGGTGGTTATTCTCGCCTTAATGACCGGGGTGACGTCGCTTTTGAGCCTGGCGCTGGTCTGGTTGGTCGTGAAGCAAGGCTTGCGTCCGCTGGACCGCCTTGGTTCGGCAATGGCGCGGGTTGAAGTGGAATCACTGGGTCAACAGATTTCCCTGAACGATCTGCCGGAAGAGTTGACGCCTATCGCCGACAAATTAAACGATCTGCTGCGCCGCCTGGATGTTTCCTTTGCCCGCGAGCGCCGGTTCAGCGCGGATGTTTCCCACGAGCTGCGAACGCCTGTCGCGGAGTTGAAGACCCTTTCCGAGGTGATGCTCCAGGACGAAAAGCATTCTCCCGAAGTTCAGCGGGCTTTCGAAGATGCCAGGGATATTGCCGGACAAATGGAAGCCTTGGTGACCGTGCTGCTGGAAATGGTGCGCCAGGAAGCGGGATGTACTCCCCTGGCTTTATCCGATGTTGATCTCGAGTCCCAAGCTCAGCTGGCATTGAAAAAGTACGAAGCGAAAGCGGCTCAACGGGACCTTCGCCTGAGGATGCTTCCCCCCAAGAAAGCCATCACGCTTAACACCGAGCCCCGCCTGCTGGCAATGGTCCTCGCCAATCTTCTCGACAATGCGATTGAATATTCACCGGCAGGCAGCGTGGTCGATCTTGAGTTTCAATCCGAAAAGGAGTTTCCGTACCTGATCATCTCCAATCCGGCGGAGAAATTGGCGCCTGCCGATCTTCCCCATGTTTTCGAGCGCTTTTGGCGTAAAGATTCCGCCCGGGGAGAATCGAATCATTTTGGAATAGGCTTGTCCCTAACGCAGGCGCTCTGCCAGCGTCTGGGCATTCGACTTACTGTTTCCATGGACAAGGGGAACGTTATCCGTTTCTGGCTTTATTTTTCAACCAAAGAAACCACTCCACTATTATGAATCAATCTATCAAGGAAATCGCCAGTAAAGTCCCTGAAGTCACACTGCTGTTCTGGATCATTAAGATCCTGGCAACCACTCTGGGAGAAACGGGCGGTGACGCCGTCTCCATGACCATGAACCTGGGCTATGCCGTCGCCAGTATTATCTTCATCGGGATATTTCTTGTTGCCGTCTTTGCCCAGATCATGGCCAAGAAGTTCCATCGATTTCTCTATTGGGCGGTCATCGTCGCGACGACAACGGCTGGAACGACCATGGCCGATTTTGCGGACCGCTCGCTCGGCATCGGCTATCCCGGCGGAGCCTCGATCCTCTTTATCCTGCTGATGCTGTCTCTTGGCATTTGGTATTGGTGGGAGGGATCCATCGCAGTCGAGACGGTCACAACTCCCCGCGTGGAACTCTTTTATTGGCTGGCCATCATGTTCTCACAAACGCTGGGCACGGCTCTCGGTGACTGGATGGCCGATACCGCAGGCCTCGGCTATGACGGAGGGGCACTTATCTTCTCGGTCGGTTTGGCACTCATCGCCTTTCTCTACTATAAAACAAAGGCCTCACACGTCCTCTTGTTCTGGGCCGCTTTTATCCTGACACGACCACTGGGAGCCACGGTGGGTGACTTTCTCGACAAACCCGTCGAGCATGGAGGCTTGGCCATCGGTCGTTTCACTGCCTCAGCCATTCTCACCATCCTGATGATCGCCTGCATCCTGCTCTTTCCGCAAAAGGCGGGCCGCCATCCGGGAAAAAAATCCAAGTCCATCGATCTGCAAGAAACAGAAACCACCCCAACCATATGAAAACCAAACTCCTCACCTCGTTAACCTGCTGTGTCTTTTTAGTCATGCTTCAGCCGCTCATGGCGGCTGATGCGCTCATCCCCCAGTCACCTGTGGAAGTGACCGGTACGCAAGGGAAATTCGACTTCATCAAAGTCGACTCGACCAAGAACCGTCTCCTTGCCTGTCATACGGCGAACGGGTCGCTGGACGTGATTGATGTGACCACATCAAAACTGATCAAAAGCATTCCGACAGGGGCAGCTCAAGGCGTGGCCGTTGATGACAAAGGCGGACGCTATTTTGTCAGCGTGAGCAAGCCGCCGAAAATGGTCATCATCGATTCGACCAAACTGGAAGTGATCGGCGAAGTGCCGCTCACCGATCCGGCGGACGTCATGGCCTATAATTCGGATTTGGATAGAGCCTTTGTCTGTAACGATGAAAAGCCAGAGCTCTGGGTAATCGATCCCGCCGCGAAAACTATTGTGGCAACGCTGAACATGCCTGGACAAGGAATGGAAGATTTAGGTTTCGATGACAAGGGCGCGTATGTTTATCAATGCCTAAAGGATTCCAACGAACTCGCTCAAATCGATGCCAAAGGACAGAAGGTCATCACGAATTGGCCGACGGCACCCGCCGAGAAGCCGCACGGGATGGCGATCGTTCCCGGTAGTAACTCCGCCCTGGTGGTCGGGGGAAACGGCAAACTGGTTCTCATGGACCTGAGTTCGGGAAAGGTACTGGCCTCCTGCGACGTCTCGCAAAAGGTGGACGAGATTGCGTATGATCCCGGTGTGCAGCGCGTTTACTGCGCCAGCGGCCTGGGTACTATTTCTGTGGTCGGACTCGATCAAAACAAACTCACTACCTTGGATCCTCTGCCAAGCTCACCTGGAGCCCATAGCATCGCGGTTGATCCCAAGACCCACACGGTTTGGATCGCCTTTGCCAAAGACAGCAAAGCATATGTACAGGCTTTTGTCAGCAAGTAGCTTTCGAAGCAAAGTCTGCCCTTTTTACGGCCCTATGAGCCACGAATCAAGGACCATTCTAAGAAAATGGTCCTCGATTCTTATTCGCGACAATCATGATCAAGGTGATCAGGGGCGCGATGATAAAGGGCAGGCACAGAAGGGCCGCGACAAGATCGTCCATGGTTCTTTTTGGGTTCGGCTACCAAGGCACAGTACCGTTTTCATCGAAGTAGCCGCAGGTGGGGCCGTCTGCCGGAAGGGTCGCGAGGCGAATGGCGATCTCAGCACCTTGGGTTGGCGTCCTTGGTCCGCTGTGACCGTTGAGATCCGTGGCGCAATAGCCGGGATCGGCCGCGTTCACTTTGATCGGAGTGTCTTTCAGCTCCTTGGCAAAGGCGACCGTCACGCCATTCACTGCTGTCTTTGAGGAGCAATAAGCGAGGGCATTGATGGCACTATAGCCCCAGGTTGGATCGCTTCTTTGCGTCAGAGAGCCCAATCCGCTGGACATGTTCACAATGCGTCCCGCTTGCGATTTACACAACAAAGGCAGGAAAGCTTTCGTTACAGTGAAAACACCGAAGACATTGGTCTCGTAGGTTTGACGCAACATGACCAACTCGATCTGGCTCGGAGGAATCACCTCAGGTTCGCCCGCCTTATTAAGCCGCCGCTCATTCACGATTCCGGCGTTGTTGACCAGGATATCGAGTGCGCCAGAGACGTTCTCTACATGCAGTGCGGCAGCCTCAACGGATTGAGGGTCTGTCACGTCCAGGGGAACGCTATCGACCGA
>Ga0207046_10039_pt1 | contig 35891 bp, 31 predicted proteins | sample Alteio_BWMinCont_66_FD_153303 | JGI IMG/M metagenome (GOLD analysis project Ga0207046, IMG submission 153303) | Enriched cells from forest soil in Barre Woods Harvard Forest LTER site, Petersham, Massachusetts, United States -... | ecosystem: Environmental > Terrestrial > Soil > Temperate forest >...
AGGAAAATGGTGCCGAAGGCGGCGATGGCTAGAACCACGTTGACGGACAGGGGGAAGCGCGCGGGTAAAGAGGCGGCGATTTCCGCGCTCGGTTCGCGCATGTACATGATCACGATGAGGCGGATGTAGTAGTAGGCGCCGATGACGCTGTTGATGGCCATGATCACGGCTAGCCAGATGAGGTGCGAATCAACGGCGGCTTTGAAAATGTAAAACTTTCCGAGGAAGCCGGCCGTGACGGGAAGACCGAGAAGCGAAAGCAAGAAAAGCGAGAGGACGGCCGCGACTACCGGTTGACGTTCGCCGAGACCGGCGTAGTCGTCGATGGAGAGGTGCTTTTCGCCGGCTCCGCCAAACTGCGAGACGATGGTGAAAGCGCCGACTTTCACCAGCGCATAGGTCAGAAGATAGAACAGGACCGCCGCGTAGGCCGGGCTCCCGCCGATTTCCGTATCCGCGAGATTGGTGACCGCGGCAAAGGCCACCAGGATGTAGCCCGCGTGGGCGATCGAGCTGTACGCCAGGAGGCGCTTGACGTTTGTTTGCAGCAGTGCGCCGAGATTGCCCGCAAACATGGTAAGGACTGCGAGAATCCAGAACGCCCAGAACCAGAATTGCGTGGCGGCGTGCACGTCGGCAAAGATGCGCAGGAGCAGGGCAAAGGCTGCGGCTTTTGGTCCGGCGGAGAAGAGCGCCGTGACAGGCGTCGGGGCGCCTTCGTATACGTCCGGCGTCCAAATCTGGAAGGGTGCGGCGGCAACTTTGAAGCCGAGGCCGATGAGGATCAGCGCCAGGCCGAGCTTCAGCAGGGTGCTTGTAGGGTCGGCGGCATCCATTCGCAGGAGATTGGTTGTGCCGGTGACGCCGTAGACTAGCGCGATGCCGTACAGAAAAAAGGCCGTGGCGAACGAGCCGAGAAGGAAATACTTCATCGAGGATTCGCCGGACTTCAGCGTGTCGCGGCGGTAGCCCGCCAGGATGTAGCTGGAGATGGAACTCAACTCGAGGCCGATGAAGGCGGTGAGCAGCTCTTGCGCGGAGGCCAGCACGCCCATTCCGGCAGTGGCGAAAAGGACGAGAGCGTAGAATTCCGCGTCGGCCAGGTGTTCGCGGTCGAGGTACGGGGCCCCGGCGAGAATGACGAGTACGGCGACCAGCCCTACGAGAAGACTGAAAAAGATGCTGAAGGGATCGGCGGCGATAAGCCCGGAGAACGCCGGGCCGGGATTGTGGAACGCGTAGAAGTTGCCGCCGATGCCGAGGAGTGCCCCGGCAACGGCGACAGACGTCAAGACTCGGCGGCTGCGCACAACAGGCTGGAGCAGCATTAGGAGCGCGCCAAAACCGCACCAAATCAGTTCCGGCAATACCAGGCGTAAATCTACGGAGCTGGGGAACGCGGACATTTAGCGGGTTCCGAGCCTTTCCAATGCGTTTTGTTTCGGAGCGGCGCTCGCCGAACCACTTGTCTGCTGGCCGACTTCGGGCGCGGCCTTCACAGGTGTCCGCGCGTCATAGGCGCGGAGCGGGCGAATCATTTGATCGATCACGGACTGGCTGGCTGCGGCCGTGCGGCCGGTGATGGAAACCGAGCCGATGCCCATCCAGAGAGTGATCACGGCCATAGTAACGAGAATCCATCGCTCGCGGGCGGAAACGTCCGCGAGCGTGCGGTTTTTCTCGACGGTAATTTCGCCGAAAAAGACGCGCTGGTAAGACCACAGCAGGTAGCACGCGGAAAGAATGACGCCGATGGCGGCCCAGGCCGCCCAGTTCCAGTGCACCTGATAGGTGCCGAGCAAGATTAGAAACTCGCCGACGAAGCCATTGAGCATGGGCAAGCCGAGCGAAGAGAGCGCGACAAACAGGAAGAAGGCGGCGAGGCGCGGCATGGGGGTTGCGAGACCGCCGAACTGAGACATTTCGAAGGTGTGACGTCGGTCGTAGAGCATGCCGACCAGCAAGAAGAGTCCGCCGGTGGAGATGCCGTGGGCGAGCATCTGGAAGACGGCGCCCTGCATGGAAATTGGGTGGAATGCGAAGATGCCGAGCACGACGAATCCCAGGTGGCTGACGCTCGAATAAGCAACCAGTTTTTTCAGATTTGGTTGAACGAGAGCGACGAGAGCGCCGTAAATGACGCCGATGATGGCGAGGACGGCGATGGCCGGCGCGAAACGGTGCGAAGCATCCGGAAAGAGCGGTAGGCAGAAGCGAATCATGCCGTAGGTACCCATTTTCAGGAGCACGCCTGCCAGCATCACGGAGCCAGCCGTCGGGGCTTCCACGTGCGCGTCTGGCAGCCAGGTGTGGAAAGGGAAGAGCGGCACTTTGATTGCGAAAGCGACGAAGAAGGACAGGAAGAGAAGCGTTTCCGTGCCGCGAGGAAGAACCAGCGCGCCGTTTTGGAGGGCCCGCTGGATGTCTTGCAGGTCGAACGTGCCGGTGGCGTTGTAGAGCCAGAGGATGCCGACGAGCATCAGGATCGAGCCAGCCATGGTGTAGAGAATAAATTTGACGGCGGCGTAGATGCGCCGATCGTGGCCCCAGATGCCGATGAGGAGATACATCGGAATCAGCATGACTTCCCAGAAGAGGAAGAAGAGGAAGAGATCGAGCGAGAGGAAGACGCCCACGACGCCGACTTCCAGAAGCAGGATGGCGATGAAGAATTCTTTGACGCGCTTCTGGATGCTGTTCCACGAACAGAGAATGGAGACTACCGTGAGAAAAGTCGTCAGGATGACGAGGAAGAGACTGATGCCGTCAACGCCGAGGTGATAGTTGATGAAGGTTTGTGGCGCGGTGCCGTGTGCTCCGAGTTCTATCCAAGGATGGAGCTCTTGGAGCTGGTATCCGCTGCTGCCGAGAGGGACGCCTCGGAGGAGCCACCAGAGCGACAAAATAAATTCGGCGAAAGAGACGGCAAACGCGAGGCGGCGAATCCATTCGTGGTCATTGCTGCGAAGACAGAGCAACGCTATCACACCGATAGCGGGCAGGAAAATCAGGATCGAAAGCAGTGGTCCGGCGGGCATTAGCGCACCATTCCGACGACTGGCCTGGCTGCGGGCCAGAAAAAGATGACGGCGATGACCACGAGCGCGCCGATGACGACCCAAACCGCGTAGCTGCGCGTGTTGCCGGACTGCGTGTGACGGACCGTGTCGCCGATGCTCGTAGCGCCGCTGGCGATGCCGTTTACGGTGCCGTCGATGGCGGCAACGTCGACGAATTTCCAGAGAACGTTCGTCGAAATCCACATCAGAGGCTTGATGATCACCGCGGCGTAGAATTCATCGACATAATATTTGTTGAGCAAAGTGTTGTACACCGGCCGCATCGACTTGGCCATTTGCTCCGGCTTGGCCGGCTGGCGTATGTAGAGCCAATAGGCCACGCCCCAACCGAGGAGAGCCGAGGCCACAGCGACGATCGCGAGAATGATTTCGAGTTGGTGCGCGGCCGCTTCGTTTACGGCCTCCGCGCCTTGCGGCGAGGTCAAAACAGGCGCGAGAAAGCTGGCGAAATAATCGGGGCCGCCCCACAGCGCGGGCGCGGCAATCCAGCCGCCAATGACGGAGAGCACGGCGAGTGTGACCAGCGGGCCGAGCATGCTCCAGGGAGATTCGTGCACATGGACGTGATGCTCGTCATAGCGCGGCTGGCCGTAGAAGGTGAGGTAGATCAGCCGGAACATGTAGAAGGAAGTGAGCAACGCGGTGAGCAAGCCGATGGCGTAGAGCGGATGACCGCCCTCGATCTGGAATGCGCTGAACAGGATGGCGTCCTTGCTGAAAAAGCCAGCGAGTGGCGGAATGCCGGCGATGGCTAGCGTGGCGATGAACATAGTCCTGAAGGTGTATTTGATTTTTGTGCTGAGGCCGCCCATCTTGCGCATGTCCTGCTCGCCGCCGATGGCGTGAATGACGCTGCCCGCCGCTAGGAAGAGAAGCGCTTTGAAGAACGCATGCGTCATGAGATGGAAGATGCCCGCCGAAAACGCGCCGACCCCGCAGGCCAGGAACATGTAGCCGAGCTGGCTGACGGTGGAGTAAGCGAGGACGCGCTTGATATCGGTCTGAACCAGGCCGATGGTGGCAGCGAAGAAGGCCGTCGCGCATCCCACGACGGCGACGACGACCATGGCCGTCTCGGAGTGCACGAACAGGATATGCGAGCGGGCCACAACGTAGACGCCCGCGGTGACCATCGTGGCCGCGTGAATCAACGCGCTGACCGGCGTCGGACCTTCCATCGCGTCCGGCAGCCAGACATAGAGAGGAAGCTGGGCTGATTTTCCAGTGGCGCCCATGAACAGCAGCAGGCAGGCAATCGTAAAGGTGCCGAATTGCCCCCACGCTTCGTGTCCCCAAGCTGGGTTAGAGGCAGCAGCAAACAGAGTTGTGAAGTCCAGTGTGTGGAATGTGCGGAAAAGCAGGAACATCCCCAGCATGAAGCCGAAGTCGCCAATGCGATTGACGATGAACGCTTTTTTGCCTGCGTCGGAGGCCGACTTTTTCAGAAAATAAAAGCCAATCAGCAGGTAGCTGCAAAGGCCCACACCTTCCCATCCGACAAACAGCAGCACGTAGTTCGCGGCCATCACCAGGACGAGCATGAAGAACATGAACAGGTTCAGGTAGGAGAAGAAACGGTAGTACCCGCTCTCGTGCGCCATGTAGCCCGTCGAATAGATGTGGATGAGGAAGCCCACGCCGGTGACGACCATCAGCATGACTACGGTGAGTTGATCGATCTCGAGATCGAAGCCCGCGCGGAAACTGCCGGCAACGATCCAGTCAAAATAATGCTGTGGTGGGAAAGGCAATTTGTCGGACGAAAGGGTGAGAAATTCACGGACCGCTTCCAGCGCGCAGAGAAAAGAAAGGCCAGTCGCGCCGAGCGCGACAGTGTTGACGATCGTGTTTGGCCACTTGCCGCCCAGCAGGCCGTTGATGGCCGAGCCAAGCAGCGGCAGCAGCGGGATAATCCACAGATGATCGAGTATGGGCATTAGAGTTTGAGGAAGTCCACGCGCTCGACATTCAGAGACTGGCGGTTCCGCGCCATGAGAATAATGATTCCCAAGCCGACGGCTGCTTCCGCCGCCGCTACGACGATGACGAACAGAACGAACACCTGGCCATCCGACTGGTGTCTGGCCTGACTAAAGGCTACAAAGGCCAGATTGACGGCGTTCAGCATCAATTCGATAGACATGAAAATCGTGATGACGTTGCGCTTGAAGACGAACGCCACGACGCCGAGGCCGAACAGGACAGCGCTAAGAATCAGGTAGTAGCTCGTCGGGACCATCTTCAGCTTTTCTCCCGCTGCGCGAGAACAATCGCGCCAAGTATCGCCACCAGGATAAGGAACGAGGTCAGCTCAAAGGGATAAACAAAATCCTTAAAGAGCATGGTCGAAATCTCTTTTGTATTGGCCAGCGTGCCGGCCTCGACACCTGCTTGCGCGCTCTCATTCGAACGTGCAATGGCCGCGGCCAGAAACCCCAGCAGCGCAACGGCCAGCGGAATGCCCGCTACGCCCGCGAGCTTAGAAACATTCGTGCGTTCTTCGACGCCCGCATTCAGCAGCATGATGACGAAGACGAAGAGCACCATGATGGCGCCGCCGTAGACGATGATCTGCACTGCCGCCACGAATTCCGAGCCCATCAGGAGGTAAAGCCCCGCGAGCGCGATCATCACTACGATCAACGAAAGCGCGCTGTGAATCGGATGGCGTTGAATGATGAGATTGAGCGCGCCGAGAACCGCGAGCGCCGCCAGAACAAAGAAAATGGCGAGCTGCGGCGTCATCGTGCACCCCACATGAGGATGGCGAAGGCGGTGATCACCACGTTGGCGATGGAAACCGGCAAAAGCAGTTTCCAGCCAAAGGACATGAGCTGGTCATAGCGGAAACGGGGAAGCGTTCCGCGCATCCAGACGTACACGAAGAGAAAGACAAATATCTTCCCGAGCAGCCAAAACGGCCCTTGAACGAACTCGTTCACAAACTGCAATTGTGGAACGGCTAACGCAATTCCGATCACGGTTAACACGGTGCCTATGCCGGGGAGAACGAGGCGGCCAAAGATCGTCTCGTACCTGATCCCGTCCCAAATGACCCACAAGCCAAAGGGAAGCAGAATCACCGACGGCAGATAGTGGGTAAAGGTCCAGCTAGCAGGGAAGGGAGACAGCCATCCGCCGAAGAACATGATGGTGCAAAGGCACGAGACGGTGATCATGCTGGTATATTCGGCAATGAAAAACATCGCGAACTTGAAGCTGGCATATTCCGTGTGGAAACCGGCAACGAGTTCGGATTCGGCCTCGGGAAGATCGAACGGGACACGGTTGGTTTCGGCAACCGCGGCGACGAAGAAGCAGAAGAAACCCAGGATTTGCGGCCAAACGTTCCAGCCAAAGATGCCCCGCTCGGGATGGTGGGCCTGCGCGTTGATGATGTCGCGCAAATTGAAACTGCCGGCGAGCAAAAGCACTCCCACGACGGACATGGTTAGCGAAAGCTCGTAGCTCACCATTTGCGCCGAGCTGCGCAAGCCGCCCAGCAGCGGATACTTGCTGTTCGAGGACCAGCCCGCCAGCGCGACACCGTAAACGCTGAGCGCCGTAATCGCAAAAAGAGCCAGGATACCGATATTCAAATCGGCGATGCCGAGAGTGATGTCGCGTCCGAGTATATGAAGAGGCTCGGGTCCGAAGGGAATAATCGCAATGGACGTAAGCGCCAGCGCCAAAGCCATCAGTGGCGCAAGAAAATAGGTAAATTTGTCCACGCCCGCCGGTGTGGGATCCTCTTTCAAAAGAAACTTTGCGCCATCTGCCAGCGGCTGCAGCAGCCCGTGCGGCCCGACGCGATGCGGGCCCCAGCGCGATTGCATGTGCGCCACCACTTTGCGTTCGAACCACGTGAGATAGGCGTTGACGGTCAGAACGATGAAAAGCAGAAGCGCAATCTTTACAAGATAGATGATGATCGTGGCGTTTGCGTTTAAGAAGGAGATCACGGCTTGGCTTCCGCCTCCGGAAGAGATTCCATCATGGTGCAGAACCGGCCAAGCGTGCCGCTGGTGAAAAGCGTGTCCTGCGCAGAGCGAATCAAGCCGAGCGGAACGTCGTAGGGCGCGTGCCCGTTCTTCGCAACATGCACGTGCGTGGCTTCCGCGCCGCCCGTCAGCAATCCCGCGGCCTCGACGTCATAACCAGGCACCGCTTTGCGAATTTCTTCAAACACGCTGGCAGGCGTTTTGTAATGGAAGGCCTTGCCCAGTCCGAGTTTTTCCAGCTGATGCGACAGAATGCGCAGCAGATCGAAGTCGGTCCGCGGACCCATCACTTCAGCGGCCTTGTGAAGAAGCTGAATTTCGCCGGAAGTGTTGGTCACGCTGCCGTCTTTTTCATAAGCCGACGCAGCCGGAAAAACAATGTCGGCAAGTTTTGCCGTCTCGGTCAAAAACATCTCGTGAACGACGAGCAGCTCAAGCTTGCCTCGTCCAAATCCCAGAGTGCCAAAATGCGCCAGGGGATTCGCGCCCATCACATAGAGCGCTTTGAGCTTCCCATTTTGCGCCGCCTCCACCATTTCCGGCGCCGTTTGTCCTGCCTTCGCGGGAAGAACCGCACCCCACAACCGTTCGAACGCATCGCGCGCGGCGGAATCGACGACCGGGCGATAGCCCGGGAAGCGATCCGGCAGCAGCCCCATGTCCGCAGCTCCCCGCGAATTTGCGTAATCGCCGAGGGCCATGTAGCGGGCTTTGCCGTGCAGCTTGGAGCCGAACGCCACGAGCTCGGCGATGGCCGCGCCCGTCACTTCGGCCCCGAAAACGATGGCCACGTCGGGCTCGGCATCCAGAGCCGCCTTGAGTTGGACCAGTTGCTCAACGAGATCGCTCGGCAGCTGCCCCTCTTCGTGAGCCATCCAGCGAATAGCGGCCGCTTCCTGCCCCCCCGAGACCTTGACGAATTGCGTTGCCTTGCGCTTCAGCTTGATGTCCCGCGTGTTCAAAATAAAAAGCTTCGCGCCAATGTGGCGAATGCCTTTGCGAATCTGCCAGGCGGCCAGCGGATTCTGTTCCGTCGGATCGTTGCCTACCAGAAGCACGGCCCGGGCCTCGGCCAACTGCTGCATGGTCAACGAGGAATCCCGAGCGTGGTCGCCGAGCGCGGTGACCAGGCCCGTGTAGTCCGCGGTTCGATGATGATCAACGTTGTTGGTGCCAAACGTCGCGCGGGCCATCCGCTGAAACAAATAATTTTCTTCGTTCGAGGTGCGGTTCGACCCGATGAAGCCGATGGAATCCGCACCGCTGGCACCATAGATCTGTTTGAGCCGGGTCGCGGCCGCCTGTGCGGCCTCTTCCCAGGAAACGGGATAAAGCTTGTCGCCCTTGCGCACCATCGGCTGGCGCAGACGCTCGGGGTGCTTGGTGAAATCAAAGCCGAAGCGCCCCTTGATGCACAGGAAATCCTCGTTGATTCCGGAAAGATCGCGGTTATTCGCGCGCAGGATCTCGTGATTGCGCACGCTCAAGGTCGTTTTGCAGCCGTTCGAACAATGCGTGCAAACGGTCGAGACATAGGTCATCTCCCACGGCCGGGTCTTGTAGCGGTACGTGCCGCTGGTAAGCGCGCCGACCGGGCAAATGTCGATGCACATTCCGCACTCTTCGCACTCGAGATGGTCTTCGCGGTTCGGAATGATGATGCTGTTCGCGCCGCGCATGCCGACGCCGAGCGCTTTCACGTCCATACCTTCATCGCAAACTCGCACGCAGCGGAAGCAGAGAATACAGCGCGGCGCGTCATAGTAGACAAGCTCCGACCATTTCTCTTCCGGCCGGTGAATTTTTTCCTCCACAAAGCGGCTGGTATCCGCGCCGTAGCGAAACACCATGTCCTGCAACTCGCACTCGCCGCCCTTGTCGCACACCGGGCAATCGAGCGGATGGTTCGTCAAAAGGAATTCAAGCATGGCCTTGCGCGCGCCGCGCACCTGATCCGTGTTCGTTCGAACCACCATGCCCTCGGTGGCCATCAGCGTGCAGGCCGTCTGCAGCTTTGGCATTTTTTCCACTTCCACCAAACACATGCGGCAGGCGGCCTGCAACGATAGGCCAGGGTAGTAGCAGAACGACGGCACTTCCGTTCCAATGCGCCGCGTTGCTTCAATCACCAGCGTGCCCGGAGGGACTTGCACTTCGCGGTCGTTAATCTTCAGCGTAACTAGCTTCGTCTCGGTCATGGATTCCTAACGTGAGCCGACAAGCGCTTCCGCGGATTTATACGCACAACGCCCGTGCAAGTGGTCTTCGAATTCGTTGCGCCATTTTTGCACGATGCTGATCGTAGGCAGCGCAGCGGCGTCCCCGAGCGGGCAGAACGTGCGCCCAAGCATGTTTTTCGCCAATTCCCCGACGATGTCAATGTCTTCAGGACGCCCGTATCCGGCGTGAAAGCGATCCAGCATCTTCTTGAGCCAGGACGTGCCTTCACGACAGGGAATGCACCAGCCGCAGGATTCGTGCGCATAAAAATGCATGATGCGTCGCGCCATGTCCACCATGCAGGTGGTTTCATCCATTACCACCATGCCGCCGGAGCCAAGCATCGAGCCCGCCTTGGCGACGGAGTCATAATCCATGGCGATGTCAATTTCGCTCTCGCTCAAAATCGGGCAGGAGCTGCCACCGGGAATCACGGCCTTGAGTTTCCTTCCACCAGGAATCCCGCCGGCCATTTCGTAAATGAACTTTTTCATGTTCATCCCGAGCGGAATTTCGTAGATCCCGGGCTTACCGATGTGTCCCGCGACGCAAAGCAACCGCGTGCCGCCATTTTTCGGCGTACCGCGCTTGGCGTAAGCTTCGCCGCCTTCCAGAATGATGGCCGGAACGGCGCTCAGCGTCTCTACGTTATTAATGATGGTCGGGCAGCCGTACAGACCGACAACGGCAGGGAACGGGGGTTTAATGCGCGGGTAACCGCGCTTGCCTTCGAGCGATTCCATCAAGGCGGATTCTTCGCCGCATTCGTAAGCGCCCGCTCCGGTATGCGTGAGCAAGTCGAAATCAAAGCCGGAACCCAGAATGTCCTTGCCCAGATAACCGTGCGCATAGGCTTCCACGACGGCAGCTTCGACGATATCCAGGACATAGCGGTATTCACCGCGCACATAAATAAAGCCCCGGTGAGCGCCAAAAGAACGTCCGGCGATGATCATGCCCTCAATCAGTTGATGCGGATCCATCTCCATCAGCGGGCGGTCCTTGCAGGTCCCAGGTTCGGATTCGTCGGCGTTGCAAATGAGATATTTCGGTTTCGGCGAATCTTTGGGTACAAACGACCATTTCATGCCCGTAGGAAAGCCCGCGCCTCCGCGCCCGCGCAAGCTGGATTTTTTAACTTCATCGATGATCGATTCCGGCGTCATCTCCTTCAGCGCTTTTTCGAGCGCCCTGTAGCCGTCGTGCTGCAAATAAACATCGATCTTGCGCGAATCCGCAATCCCCCAGCGCCTGCTGATGAGTGGCGTCTCTCCCGGCTCGCGCTCGTGAAGCGCGCCGGCAGTCACCGGCTCCGGTGGCGGGATCTTGCCGCCGTCCAGGTCCTTGATGATCCGATCGAACTTGAGTGCCGTGAGATTTTCGTAGAAGTCGTAATTGACCTGCATGGCGGGCGCGCCGGTGCAAGCTCCGATGCACTCGACTTCTTCGAGAGAGAAGACGCCGTCCTCGCTCACTTCTTTGTGGCCGATCTCCAGGCGCTTTTTGGCGCGTTCCAGAATCTCGTTGCCGCCGCGCAGCATACAGGCCACGTTGGTGCAAACCTGCACGTGAAACTTGCCCATGGGCTTGCGGTGCAGCATCGAGTAGTAGGCCAGCGTTTCCTCGACCTGCACGTTGTTGAGGTCGAGCCGGCGCGCGATTTCCGCAATCATCTCGTCGCTGACGCAGCCGTACTCGTCCTGCGCGTACATCAACATGGGAATCAGCGCGCTGCGTTTGAAGGGGTAGGCGTTCTGCAGTTTTTCAAATCGCGCAGCGAGTTGGGTGGAAAGTTCCATGCGGTTAGCGGTCGACCTCTCCCAGAACGATGTCGATCGTTCCGATGCACGCGACCACGTCGGAAATCAGTTGGCCGGTGACCAGTTTCGGCAAGGCTTGCAAATTGATGTACGACGGCGAGCGGAAATGCGCGCGCAACGGCTTGGGCGAGCCGTCGCTAGCGATAAAGCAGCCCAACTCGCCGCGCGGCGACTCCACGGTCACAAACGTCTCACCCGGCGGCGGCGAAAACCCTTCCGTGAAGATTTTGAAGTGATAGATGAGCGCTTCCATCTCCGTCTTCATTTTTTCGCGCGCCGGCGGCACGATGCCTGGTGCGTCTGTGCGGATCGGGCCTTCGTGGGTTATCTTGGCCATCGCCTGGCGCGCGATATTCAAGCTTTGCCGCATCTCCGCCACGCGAATCATATAGCGCGCGAAACAGTCGGAATCCGTACGCGTCGGAACGTCAAATTCGAACTCTTCATAGCTCGAATAGGGAAACATTTTCCGGTTGTCGTAGGCGATGCCCGCCGCGCGGAGTGTGGGGCCGGTCATGCTGAGAGCCACCGCGTCTTCCGCCGAAATATAACCGACGCCCTTGGTGCGGCCCATCCAAATGCGGTTTCCCGTGAGCAAAGATTCGTATTCGTCGATGCGGCTCGGCATCATCTTTAGAAAGCGATCGACCGCCGCCCGCCAACCCGCCGGAGGTTCCAGCGCTATGCCGCCGATGCGGATGTAACTCGTCATCATGCGCTGCCCGGCGAACATCTCGAAAATCTTCAGGATCTCCTCGCGCTCGCGGAAGCAATAGAGAAAAACGGACATGGCTCCTAGGTCGATGGCATGTGTTCCGAGCCATACCAGGTGCGAAGAAATGCGCTGCAGCTCGACGAGCAGAACGCGAACATACTGCGCGCGCTTGGGGACTTCGAGATCGAGCAATTTTTCCACCGCCAGGCAGTACACCAGGTTGTTGCCGAGCGGATTGAGGTAGTCCATCCGGTCCGTGAGCGTGATGGCCTGCGAATAGGTCTTGTCTTCGCAGCTCTTCTCGATTCCCGTGTGCAGATAACCCAGATCAGGGACCGCCCGGATGACCGTTTCGCCGTCCAGTTCGAGAAGTACGCGAAGCACGCCGTGGGTCGACGGGTGCTGCGGACCCATGTTGAGAACCATCGTTTTTGTTGTGCCCGTTGCGGTCTCGACAGTGGTCATACTGAGCTCTTTCTGAATCCCGTGACCATGGGGACGTCGCGGTAGCCCTCCACGGGATAATCCCTGCGCAGCGGATAGCCTTCCCAGTCTTCCGGAAGCAAAATGCGCCGCAGGTCCGGATGGCCTTCGAAACGTATGCCGAAAAGGTCGAAAATCTCCCGCTCCAGCCAATTTGCGCCCGGCCACACGGGGACTAGCGTGTCCACGACAGTGTCTGATGCGGACAAGCGAACCTTGAGGCGAATTTTGTCGCGCCGGGGGATGGAAACCAGGTGGTAATTCAGTTCAAAGCGTGGCTCGTGAGGGTACCTGTCAACGCAAGTGGCATCGGTAAGCAGGTCAAACTTGAGCTCGGCGTGGTCGCGACAGCGCTCGGCCACGGCTCGCAGGATTTTCCGGGGGAGCACGAGTGTAGTCTCGCCGCGGAATTCAATGATTTCTTCAATAGCGTTTGGATTCCAAGCGCGCAGGTGCTCGGCCACAACACTAGCGCGTTGGCTGGTATTCTCGGTCACCGTCAGAGAGCCCTCAGGCGCAGGCTAATACTTATGCCAGTCGAGCGCGCCTTTTTTCCAAAGATAAAAGTAACCCACCAAAAGTATGGCGATGTATACCATCATTTCCAGGAAGCCATACATGCCGATACTGGGAGACATTTTTATGAAGTCCCGGTAAATGTAGGCCCAGGGATATAGGAAGATGGCTTCCACATCAAAAAGAATGAAAACCATCGCCACCAGGTAGAATCGTACGGAAACCGGCGCGCGCGCATCGCCGGTGGGCTCCATACCGCACTCATAAGGCTGCTGTTTGGCGCGACTAGGCCGCCGCCAGCCCACCAGCACCGACGCGGACGTCAGCGCCCCGGCGAGTGCCGAGGCAATCAGCAGGTGTAAGAGAAGCGGAGTGTACGCTTGTAAGCCTGAATCGGTCATGGGCGAAGCGCTATAATATCCATTCAACCGCCAGTCGGTCAAATGGCACGAGGAAAGTCCCGCGGCGCTCGCTGTTGGAACCACGGTCGCGGTCGCCAGAGCGGGGTGGACGAAACATATGCTCTTCGGGCACAACACGGACGTGAAAGCTGGCGAGACGGTTTATCACGTCCAGACCGAAGACCGCGGCACCGCAAACGCCTTGATCGACACAACCGTCTATTGCCGAGGTCGCGTGCTTCACCGGCGCACAAATAACTATCTTGATCTGTTGCCGCTCGAACTCGGACGCGAAGAGGTCCTCAGAAAACGAATTGACGACCAACATCGCACCGTGACAGAAGAGATTCGCAGCGGCGCATTGCGCTTAGTGCCACCTCCGATGTCCGTCCAAGGAAAGCCCGCTGCGAATAAGGCTGAACCTGCGGCGCATTCGCATGCTGTGCCTGCGGCGGCGCTGGTCATGGAACTGATCAATGCGAAAAGCTGGCTGGTGGGAAAATACGCGAAGTTGCACGTTGCCGTCCGGAGAAAGCAAAATAAAGAAGCTGTCGCTGGCGCACTGGTGACCGCGCGAATCGACGGCGCAGCGGACATCACCGAATTCTCGACCGAGACAGGAGCCGACGGCCAAGCGCAACTCGAATTCGAAATGCCCCGCATGGCCGGAGCCGAGCCCGCCCTGGTGATCGAGGCCTCCCAGGCGGATTCCAAAGGCCAGCTAAGATTTCAGCTAAAAACGCGGTCTCGCGTGCCTACGACGTAGGGAGACAGGCGGGTTGGCGTAGGAATGCAATATGCCCATGGAAACAGTGATTTCGATTGTTGTAAACGGGGAAAAGCACGAAGCGAAGCCCGGCGCGATGGTTGCCGATTTGCTCGTCACGCTCGGCCTGGACTCCGGCCGCGTAGCCATCGAGCGAAACCTAGAAATACTTCCACGCCCCGCATGGACCGAAACGCCTGTGGAACCGGGGGACCGCTATGAGATCGTCCAATTCGTCGGCGGGGGCTAGAACCGAGGTCATGGAATTGTTCCCTCACAGGCCGTCCAGCAGATGCCCCATTTTGCTTTTTTTTGTCTGCAAATAGGCGCGTGAAATTTTTGAGATGCGCGGCTGGCAGGGAACACGCTGGACCACGCGAATGCCGGAGTCCTCCAGCTGGCGAACTTTTTCCGGGTTGTTCGAAAGCAGCCGGATTTTTGTAGCGCCAAGTTTCTTCAGGATTTGCGCGGAAAAATCATAGTCTCTAGCGTCGGCCGCGAATCCCAGCGTTTCGTTCGCTTCGACCGTGTCCATTCCCCCATCCTGTAGCTCATAGGCGCGAAGCTTGTTCATCAGCCCGATGCCGCGCCCCTCTTGTGGCAGATATAGCAGGATCCCGGAGCCCGCCTGGGCGATTTTCCGCAGGGAAAGCTCGAGTTGCGCCCGGCAGTCGCACCGCAGCGACGCAAGTACGTCACCCGTGAGGCATTGTGAATGCACGCGAACGAGCGGCGCGGCTTTTCCATTGAGTTTTCCGCGCACGAGAGCGATAGCTTCATCGAGCGGACCGCGGCCTTTGCATCCGTAAATCGTGAAGCGGCCATGGCGCGTGGGAAGAGCGGCCTGCGCGACAAGTTTCACGCTGGAGCCTTTTTTCAGCCTGCGTTTGTCCGCATTTGATTTTGGCGTCATGGCGAACCAAAAGTATAACAGGTACGCCACGTGAGCCTTTACATCGCGGCTGCGATTGGCTAGCGTTAGCGAGGACGTCCACGCAGACCAACCATGGACTCGGCAACGTCAGTTCGCGACCTCCTCTTTACCTTGCTGCTGAAGGTGGCGGTGGCGTCCTCCATCGCCGCATTACTGGCGCGCTGGAACACCTTCCGCCGGGTGCTTTTCACCGAGGAGCGCGATCCCGACCAAAAACTGAAGCTGATGCTCTTTATGGTGCCGCCGCTGTTCGTCGGAGTAACCCTGCGGCTGGTGGGGTATCCCTACCGGTTCGCGGACCTTTCGCTAGAAGGCGCGTTTCTGATGGGCCTGCTGGGAGGCCGCGTGGTCGGCCCCATTGGCGGGGCTATTGTCACGATTCCCGCGCTCATCTTTCACGAGTGGCTGGCGATGCCCGCCGCTTCGACAGCGGGGTTGATAGGCGGGTTGATCCGGCAAGCGATTCCCAACAAGGAAGATCTTTGGAACTTCGGTCCGTTCACTTTTCTGAACATTCCTAAAGCCGTGGTGCGGCTGCTGAAGAAACGGCAATTGTCCTGGGAAATGGCGCCGCTGGGTGTGTGCGTCGGACTGGAGCTTGGCCGCGTAGCCCTGGTCCAGGCCACCAAGCCCAAGTGGCTTTTTGCCATCCACCCGCAGTGGGATTGGTGGCTTCTTTTGACGGTGATCGCCACGCTGATGTCTGTCGCCGCGCCGCTGAAAATCTGGAACAACACGCGCATCGAGATGAACCTCGAGCGCCACCAGCAACTCCTGCTGAAGGCCCGCATGGACGCGCTGTCCCGCCAGATCAACCCGCACTTTCTTTTCAATACCCTGAACACCGTCTCCGCGCTCATCCGCTTCGATCCGGACAACGCGCGCGGGGTGGTCCTCAAGCTCAGCAATATTCTTCGCCGCCTCCTCCGCAAGCACGAAACGTTTGTGCCGCTGCGCGAAGAACTTGAATTCATCGACGACTATCTGGATATCGAAGTCGCCCGCTTCGGCCGTGACAACCTCGACATCATCAAGCAAATCGACGAAGAAACGCTAGAAGCCTTCGTCCCCAGCATGCTTCTCCAACCCATCGTCGAAAATTGCCTGAAACACGGCCTCGCGCCCAAGCTCGACGGCGGAAAAATTCAACTGCGCACTACAAACCGCGACGGCCGCCTGCGCATCGAAATCGAAGACAACGGCGTGGGTATCTCCGAAGAAAAAATGCCGCACGTCTATGTCGAGGGCATCGGCCTTAGCAACGTCCGCGAACGCCTCCGCGTCCTCTACGGCGCCGATTTTCATTTGCAAATCGAGAGCCGCACCGGCCAAGGCACCCTCATCAAAATTGACATTCCAGAATTGGTCTCCGCGATGCAAACGGTGGGATGAAGAGGTTGGCCCAAGGACTCGGAATTATGGAATGAGCGCGGGGCGCGTACGATTGTTGAGGCGGTAGACCGAGAAATCGCGGCGGTCGACAGTGAAGATTTTGCGGAGCCCCTCCCGCTCGGCGACGCGTAAGAGCGCGGCGTCAGCGAGATCCATCCGGCGGTTGGCGTATTTGCGCATCAGCTCGCGGATCCGAGGGATGTCGCTCGAGTCCAGTGGTAGCAGAAGAACCGCCCCTCGCTCCAGCATTTCCCACAGCGCCTCTTGCGCCAGAGGCAGATCGGACAAGAGGCACATGGCTTCGACGAACGGGGGCCAGACTGTCGCGAGAGGCTCGCGCAACTCCGCCAGGGCCGCGGCACACTTGGCATGATGGCGGTCGCCTCTATCGAGCAATGCGACGAGCGGCCCTGCGTCGATGAGAATCAACGCCGCCGCCGCCGCCGACGCATCAGAAGAGCGGCGAAGCGGCGACCAGTTTGTTCGGAGCGCTTCGGATTTCCCCCGCGAACAACCCCAATCAGATCCTTCATCGCCTCATAGGGAGAAGTGACCGGCTCCTGCCGGTCCGCCCATGCCGCAATCGCCTGGCGGATGGCTTCGGATGTGGACAGGCGCTTGCGGCGAGCCAGGCGTGCGATCCGCTGCCGCGTTTTTTCGTCTAGCCGAAGAGTGATTGGGGATGCCACGATAATGTCTGGATGAATTTTAGTGTATTACGCTTTGTAATACAAGACGAAAAATAGGCCACAAGCACAAGGCGTTTGACAAGCGTGCTGTATGGCTGTAATCATACAGTATGCTCTTCCACGTAAATCCGTCCTCGGGCGTGCCGATTTACGCGCAGATCGAAACGCAAGTGAAGAATGCGATTGCTGCGGGCGCCTTGAAGCTAGACCAGCCACTACCGTCAGTACGCAAGCTCGCTGCCGGACTGGGGATCAATCCCACCACTGCCGCGCGCGCCTATCAGAACCTGGAGCGCGACGGTGTCATTGCCACGATCCCCGGTGGCGGCACTTATGTTGCGGAAAATGTTCCTCGATTTCTCAAATCGGAAAAGTTGCGCCGCTTGCAGCCGTATGCTCGGCAGATTGCGGTCGAGGGCGCGCAACTATGCCTCACGGACGAGGAAATTCTGAAGGCCGTGCGAGATGAACTGCACAGTTTAGGAGAACGGAAATGAACGAACTCGCGATAGACAGCAAGGATCTTGCGAAAACATACGGAAGCATCCGCGCGGTCGGCGGAATAAATCTCACCGTACCGCGCGGGGCGATCTACGGGTTCTTGGGGCGGAACGGCGCGGGTAAAACAACTACCATCAAAATGCTGCTGGGCCTAACGCGCCCCACTGCGGGGGCGGCTCAGGTATTTGGAATGGATGTTTCCACAGAACGCATGGCCATTCTTCGACGCACCGCCTTCGTCAGCGAGAAGAAGACGCTCTATCCATCGCTAACTGCCACTGAACTGGTGCGATTCAGCCGTGGCTTTTATCCGACGTGGTCCGATGGTGCGGTGGAAAAGTACGCTCGGCTATTGGAAATCCCGATGAAGCAGCGATTTGAAAAGCTCTCCAACGGCAACCAAACGAAGGTCTGGCTGTTGCTGGCGCTCTCTCAAGGCGCGGATTTATTGATTTTGGATGAGCCGACGACCGCCTTGGACCCGGTTTCCGTTGATCAGTTGTTGCACGTGCTGGCTGAAGACGGCTTTGACAGAGGCTGTACCGTCTTTTTTTCTTCTCACCAACTCGAGGAGGTGGAGCGAATCGCGGAATATGCCGGCGTCCTCGATCACGGCAAGCTTCTGCTGGAGTCCCGGCTGGACGACATCAAGAGTGAATTCCGCCTGATTACCGCAGCCGGCAACTCGCTTCCCTCACAAACTTCGGCGTAGGTTCTGTCCGTTGCGGTCGAGGGGAGTTTCTACAGATATGTCGTAACGAAGGATGCGGATAGTTTCGCTGCCGGATTGTCCAAAAGCGGTGCGACTATTACGAATATCGCCCCTCTAAGCCTGCGGGAAATCTTCTTACAGCTTGTCCGAAAGGAGCAGTAATGTACTTCTGGAAATGCTGGCGTGACACCCGGTCTTTTTTCATCGTCTTCCTAATTATTGCCGCAATTGTGATGCCCGTCGCTGCGGTGGTGTGTGTGGGCACTCATCTAGTGGAAGACTTCGGCACCAGCGCTTTTTCAACCACCTTCGGTTTGATACTTACTGCCGTGGCTCTGGGGCTAGGGGCCATTGGGGCCATTCATGAATTCGCCGAGAAGACAGCACACTTTTTGTTCACGAAACCGCGCAGCCGCGCGTATTTTATCTGGGTGGGATGGGCTGTGGGCTTTGCCGAATTACTGGCCGTCGCGACCGTAAATTTCCTCGCGGGCTGGGCAACTCTGTCCCATTACAGCAAGAATCCATTTCACTCGACGCTTAATGGTTCGATGACGGCAGAGAACTTTTTGGACGCCTTAATTTTTTGTATCTGGGCCTATTGTCTCACCTACTCCCTGACCGTTTTGCTGCGTAGCGGTCTGAAGGGGCTTGGCGCTAGCATGGCGATCGTATTTGGCCTTCCATATTTTGCGGCTGCGGTTCGATGGCGCTGGCACATCGACCTGCCGTTGGTTCCCGGTCTGCCTTTCGGAACTTTGCCTCTGGCGATCAGCAACATCATCTGGGTGCTAATCGCCATGCTCTTCGTTCTCGCCACGCAGCTTGTTGTGGAACGAGCCGAAATATGACTCGGCCGAAGAAATGAAATCGTGGCGTTGCGCCGAACACGTTCTTGGGGTCCTCGGAAACGGTTTCTGAGAAGTGAGCCAGCGTCGCGGCAATCGTCTTATTCGGGAAGTTTGGTGCCCAGCACTTCCATGCGTTCGATCACCGGAGGCGAGGCGAGCAGGTTCGGAGCCTGCGCCATGAGAGCCGTGGCAATAGGCCCGCTGAGATGCTTCTGGCGTCCTGCTTCATCATGAAAGGCGTCGAATATCGCAAACGTGGTTGGTCCGAGCCGCAGCGCGAACCACACTGGGGTTGTCGTCTCCTGGTTGGCGAGTTGCAGGCCTTGTTTTAAGAACGCGGCTACCTCCTCCTCCTTGCCGGGCTTTGCCTCCAGCCGGACGAAAAGACTAAGGGTGAGCATTTTGAATCTCCTTTGCGTGGAATAATGGCCAGTCAGAGCTTAGGCCTCGATGCTCCCTTTCGCTATAGGCAAGAACGCCAGATTTAGTATCGTTATTGCCATGCGCCGCGGAAACGGATAGAGCCTGATCCCGATCGGAAAATAGCCCATTATTTCTGTGGTCGGCCGGTATATGCCCGGATACGGAAAGTACTGTTTAGCGAACGGCTTTCCGGCCCCTAGCCCCCAACGACAAAGTGCACAATTGTGGCCACAAGATCGGTTGTCAGCAGTGCGCAGGTCGAGCGGATCCTCTACTCCTCGGTGAGAGTCTCCATCGGGGATATCCGCGCGGCGCGTTGGGATGGCAGTAGGCAAGCGGCCAGACACACTGCCCCCGTCACGCACGCAGCTCCAACGAGGATTGATAGGTTAAGCGGCGGTACGTGGAAGAGCACCGTCCGCATGGCTCGGCCTGCCTGCCAGGCTCCGATCAGGCCTAATAGCGTTCCGCCCGTCAGCAGGCGTAACGAGAGAGCGAAAAATTGGCCGCGGATCTGCCGCGGTTGCGCCCCCAAAGCCATGCGCACGCCGATTTCGCGGCGACGCTGCCCCACGGCGTAACTCAGCACGCCATAGGTTCCAACGGCGGTGAGCAACAGAGCTATTCCTGAGAAGAGGCCAGTCAGCAGTGTCGGTAAGCGACGGGCGGCAAGACTATCGGCAATGCGGTTTTCCATCGAGCGGAGGTCGTTGACCGGTATTTCGGCGTCGACTTGCCGAACCACCTTTTGCAACGCCAACGCCAGCGATTCCGGGGGAAGGCTCGCACGGACGGCCACGAAGATGCTGTCGTCGGTACGGAAGACATAAGGATAGTAAATCGCGCCCTGGGCTTGGTCTTCGGTAAGCCCGGCCTGTTTCACCTCGCCGACGACCCCGACGATTGTAAATGCTTCAGTATCCTTTCCCTGTTCGGAGCCTTCCCACAAATGTTGGCCAATGGCGCTGGCTTCCGGCCAGTAGTATCGCGCGAAGTCTTCATCCACAACGCAGACTCGCTCGGGGCCACGTGAATCGGCGTCCGTGAGGAATCGTCCTGCCCGCAAGGAGAATCCCATAGCGCGAAAGTAGTCACCTCCGACACCGTAAGAGTAGTGCCCTCGCGCTGATTCGCCTGGACGGAGAATGTGCCCTTTTACGGCGGCGGCGCTCTTGCCGCTGCTGCCACTGAAGGGCACATTATTGACCACGCCTGCGGACAACACTCCCGGCAAGTGGCCGATTTTGCCCATCAGGTTTTCAACAAATGCCAGGCGAGCCGCCCCATCCGGGTAATTTTTGCGTGGAAGGGAGATTTGCCCGGTGAGGATGTGGTCGGACCGGAAGCCGGGAGAGACGGCCATCACTCGCTGGAGACTGAGCGCGAGCAGACCGGCTCCGGCCAACAGCATAAATGCCAAAGCAATCTGCGAGACCATGAAGCCGTGACGCAGAATTTGAGCGGTGCGCCCGCTCGTTCCACCCCGACTCTCCGATTGAAGCGCATTACCCAAATGGCGCCGGAGATTGAACCACGCGATTGGTGCTGCGAGCACGACGCCCATTACGATGGCTGCGACCAGGGCGACCAACGCCAATCGAGTATCGAAGGCGATGCGACCTCCCAACGGTAGACGATCGTAACCCAGCGCCTCCAGCAGGCGGATTCCGCCAGCCCCGACGGCGAGCCCCAGTAATCCTCCGACCAGCGTCAGCAAGGTAGTCTCGACTAGTGTTTCGCTCACGACGTATCCACTGCCGGCGCCGAGCGCCTGCCGGATCGCGAGCTCCTTGACTCGACCACTGGTGCGGATAAGAAGCAGGTTCACAAGATTGACTGCGCCAATTAAAAGAAGGACAAGAGCGCCTGCTTCCACCAACAGTAGGGTGGGGCGGATGGCTGCGACGTGGTCCGCATGCAAAGGCACCACCATGGAACGGAAGCCTGCATCGGCAATCATTTTGGCCTGAGGGTCGTCTACCTCCAATGCAGCGTTCTGCGCGTCGATCTGAGACTGGGCCTGCACGACAGTGGTGCCCGGTTTAAGCCGCGCGATCATTTGGGTGACGTTGCCGCCGGAATGCCGCTGCAAGGGCGTTCGATCTTCAGCGCGCGATGCAAGAGGGAGGTACAACCGGGCGTCGGAGGAGAGAAAGCGGAAGCCGGGAGGCAAGACGCCAATCACGGTTTTGGGAAGACCGTCCACGCGGATCTGCCGTCCGATCACGTTGGGGTCGGCGTTGTAGCGCTGCCGCCAAAATGAATCGGACAGAATTGCAACGCTGTTGTTTTGATAAGTGGTTTCCTCTTCAGTGAAAGTGCGTCCGACCACGGGGCCGAGCCCAAGTGTCGAGAAAAAATCCGGAGATACTTGCGTGATCTGTTCGCGTTCCGTTGAGCCAGCCTCACCGATAATCGCAGTGCCATAGCGGTAGATTGCGAGCGAGGCGAAGGCAGGAATATGCCCCCGGCGTTCGTAATAGTTGGTCAGCGACGATCCGTCGCGATCAACGCCGGCTTTCGGATACGTATTGAACACGGTTACGAGGCGGCTGGGTTCGGGAAATGGCAGCGGACGCAGCAGCACCAAGTCGATCACGGCAAAAACCGTCAGGTTGGCGCCGAAACAAACGGCGAGCGTCAGAAGACCTGTAGCTGTGAATCCGGGCGTCTTTCGCAGCAATCGGGTGGCGTAACGCAGCTGCCTTCGAAGCTCATCAAACAGGCGAACGCCAAATGCCTCGCGGCAATCCGCTTTGATATTGATAGAGCTGCCAAGCTCTCTCCGCGCGAGGCGGGCCGCCTTTTCGGGTGACATGCCGGAGCGCACCAAGTCGTCGGTATATTGCTCGATGTGAAAGCGCAGCTCCTCGGTCATAGCATCTTCAAATTCACGCCGCCGGGTCAGCACACGAAACAAAGAACGAAAGCGTTTAAACATGTTCACACCTCCTCTGACGTCGTGTTCAAGGCCGCGGCAATCGCAGACGCTAATCGATTCCAGCCGGCCGTTTCGTCACGCAGGCGACGACGCCCCGCGGCGGTCAAGGTGTAGTACTTCGCCCGCCGGTTGTTCTCGCTCTGGCCCCATTCGGCGGCGATGAGATCGTGGTGCTCCAATCGGTACAGGGCCGGATACAAGGATCCCTGTGGAATCTCAAGCGCTTCCTTTGAGATCTGCCGTATGCGCAGCAATACACCGTATCCATGCAGCGGTTTCAATGACACCGCTTTGAGAATCAGCATATCGAGTGTGCCCGGGAGTAGTTCCGCGGTTTTGCCCACAGTGTAATGGCCTCCTAGTCTGGCTAGGAGTCTAACATGCTCTCCTAGTTTGACAAGGGGAAAGAACGGGGACGGGTTCTTGCGTCCAGGGAGCCAACGTGGCGGTTCAAGCGACGATCGGGAATGAATTAGCGAAAGCAGGCTCTCCTATGCGAACAACTAAGGACGAACCTTCCCCAATCCAGTCGGGGAAGGCCCTCCGACCAAATAACGGTTAAACCGCCCTCAACTACCGGGTCGGTGACTTCGCGGAGAGAAAGCGCAGGATCTCGCGCATTACGCGCTCGCCTTGATCCGTTTGGAACAGAAGCTGAGCATGCGCGGAGCCATCTAGAACAATCAGTTCTTTGGGCTGCGGAGATTTCTCGTACTGTTTCCGAATCCCAGGAAGACGTGGTCCATCCGAGTTGGCGTCGTCGCGTGCCACGATGTACAGCGTGGCCGATCTGAGCTTGTCGGCCGGGCCATTCGGGGCTGCGCCGAGCAATACCAAACGATCAATCTCGCCTGGCTGCGAAGCGATGGAGGCATCGCCCGCGGCCCCTCCGCCCATGCTGCCTCCTACTATGGAGACGCTCTTCGCGCCATTGTCTCGGAGATAGCGAACCGTCGCCAGTATGTCCAAGTGGAGCGGCGCGTTCATGGGGTCGGACTCGCCCGGACCGCGTGACTTACCGTAACCTCGGAAATCCAGCGCCAACACTTGAAATCCTGCCGCCGCCAGTGTTTGAGCCTGTTTCGCCCAACTCTCTTTGTTGAAACGGCCTCCGTGGGCAAGCACGATACCTCTGTCACCCGTTCCGTAGACATCGGCGAAAACCACTCCGCCATCCTCAGTTGGAAGGGAGATCGTTTTGGGGGCGGTCGCGATTTGCGAAAAGAACCAGGCTGCCAGGATGGCAATGAGGGTCCGCACCGTGCAACTGTACCATTGCTCTAACGCGATACGCAGCCAAAATGGCAGTTCCATAATGGGTGTCGGTTTCTTTTTGACACATAACCATCGCGCGGACCATGACGACCAGCCCGGCGTTCCGCCAGTGCGTTGAATCAAAGAGTTTTATAGGGAGATCTTCCCCATCACTTAGGCCTTTCATGTGCAACTCTTTTTTCCGGGCCCTTCTCGCCATAGCACGCAATGGGCGGGCACATGAGACAGATAGCAAACTTAGCGGTGTTGACGGGTGCAATCCTGCCTTTTGCACTCCTGTTTGCCCAGAGCCGCCCCTCTGCTCCATACCCTCCAGATAACCATATGGCGGGCATCTCGCAGATCATCGTTGGTGTCTCTAACGTCCAATCCGGGCCTTCTCAATCGCTTGGCCAGAACTTGCTCCGCGGTTCTGCGGCGTATTTCGAATTGGTCAACGAGCGAGGCGGAGTCTACGGCCGCAAGATTTCCATTGTGCTTAAAGACGACAAGTATGAACCGGACCCGGCCGTCCAGAACACCAACGAACTCATTGAAAAGGAGAAGGCATTTTTCCTCTTCGATTATGTTGGCACGGCCACGCTTACGCGTACCCTGCCGCTGTTGAAGTACTACGAGAAGGAAAAGATCGTCAACGTCGCACCCTTCACGGGGGCGGATCCGCAACGCAAACCCCCGTATGACAAGTTTGTGTTCAACATCCGGGCGTCATATCGTGAAGAGACTCGCGCTTTGGTCCGCTACCTGTACGACAAAGGCTATCGGCGCATTGGATTTTTTGGGCAGGCGGATGCCTTCGGCAAGAGTGGCGAGATCGGCGTGACGGACGCGCTGGCCGAATTAAATCTCCAGCCCGTCGAAACCGTAACTTACAGACGAAACCAGGCGTTTGAAACGGACATGACCGCACAAGTAGAAATCCTGCGCCAGGCCGGCGCGGATGCGGTGATTGCTGTGGGTGTCTACGGCCCTTGTGGGGCATTCATCCGCGATGCGCGCAAGGCCGAGTGGGATGTTCCCGTGGCGAATGTGAGCTTCGTGGGTGCGGAGGTCTTGCTCGATGAATTGCGCGGAGCTTCTAAGGCAACCGGGAAGGATTTGACGGCTAACCTCATCAATAGCCAGGTGGTGCCATCACCGAGCGAGAAGCATCACCCGCTGGTCGCTGATTACCGTGCCCACCTTGCACCGGAAAACTACGGTTTCGTGACTCTGGAAGGGTGGCTAAACGCGCTGGTGGTCACGGAAGCTCTTCGCCGCGCAGGCCCTTCTCTATCGCGGGAGGACTTTATTCGGGCCATGGAATCTTTGCACGACTGGGATCCCGGTTTGGGAGCAAATCTAGGATTTTCTTCGACTAGCCATCAGGGGTTGCACCGAGTCTGGTTGACTCGCACTGAGAATGGACACTGGGTGCCGGAAGTAGCGCCAGAAGAAGCAAGATGAAGAGCATCTCGAGAAAACTGACTACGCTGCAGCTTGTTTGTGCCGTGCTCGTTGTGGCGGTGTTGTATACGCTGATGAACCGGCAGTTATCCGAACGTATGACGGAGAATTTCATGGCTCACGGCGATGTCGTCGCCGCAGCCTTGGCGAAATCGGTTGAGCCGGCCTTGGTCAGCCGGGACCTTACATCGGTGCAGTCTGTCCTGGACGCAACTCTGAGCATTCCGGATGTTGAGTGGGCCTATGTGACAGCCCCGGACGGGCGCGTGCTCGCGCATACCTTTGTCCCGAAGTTTCCGGACACCCTGAGGAAACAATCACAGAATTTGCAGGATCGATCCCTGATCACGCTGCCAGGAGAGAAACAGTCCATCGTCGTTTTTGAAAAGCCCGTCCTGACCGGAATTGTGGGAACGGTTTATATTGGTTTCACGCGGGCAAAGCTTCTTTCCTCGATTCGGGCCATGGAATTTGTCATCCTATTGAGTATCGCTATCGTAATGCTGGTTGTTACCCTGGCCTTTTCATTCCTGGTCAGGCGCATCGTCGCACCGGTGCGGGCATTGACAGAAGCAGCAGACAATTTGCGTCGCGAGGGGTATTCAGGATTCCACGACCTGCCGGTGAGTTCCCGGGACGAAATTGGGTTACTGACGCTCTCATTCAACAGCATGGCGGGAGAGGTTCGGGGACAACACGAAACCCTGGAAACTCGCGTGAAGGAACGCACCCAGGAACTTACCAGCGCGAACACGAAATTGGCGGATGAAGTCGGGGAACGCAAACGCGCCGAGGAGGCTCTGCGTGAAAGCGGCGAGCTGGTCGCGCTACTGCTTGACTCCATTCCTGAAGCCATCTACGGCATTGACACAAATGGTAAATGTACCTTCTGCAACCCCTCCTTCCTGCGCTTGCTGGGTTATCGGGATCCCGCAGAGTTTCTTGGCAAGAACGTGCATACCATGATTCATCACACACGGCCGGACGGCACGGCGTATCCCATTCAGGAATGCCTTATCTATGAAGCTTTCCGAACGGGTCAAGGCGCACACGTGGATAACGAGGTGATGTGGCGAAAAGATGGAACCAGCTTCCCTGCGGAATACTGGTCGCGACCACTGCGCCGGGGTGAGGAGTTGCTCGGCACAGTGGTAACGTTTGTGGACGTTACGCAGCGGAGGCAGGCGGAGCAAGCCCTGCGGGATGCCAAAGAAGCCGCCGAAGCCGCCAATCGGGCGAAGAGCACATTCCTGGCAACCATGAGCCACGAGATCCGCACGCCGATGAACGGCATTCTCGGCATGACTGAGCTGGTTTTGGATACAGACCTTACCAGGGAACAGCGAGATAACTTGGGGCTTGTCAGGCTTTCCGCGGAATCTTTGCTCACGGTGATTAATGACATCTTAGACTTTTCAAAGATTGAGGCCGGCAAGCTGGAGATGGAGTCCATTCCGTTTGATTTGCGCGAGAGTCTGGGCGAAACCATGAGGGCATTGGGTTTCCGAGCACACCAGAAGGGCTTGGAGTTGATCTACGAAGTGCAGGCCGATGTCCCTGAAGCCATTCTCGGTGACCCGGGACGAATCCGCCAGATCCTCGTCAACCTAATAGGGAACTCCATCAAGTTCACCGAACGCGGTGAGATTTTGTTGTCCGTGACACAAGAAGAAGAATCTTCGCTGATTGTTTTGTTGCACTTTGCCGTGAAGGATACGGGAGTTGGCGTCCCGGCCGATAAACAAGCGCAAATCTTTGAAGCGTTCTGCCAAGCAGACGGCTCGATGGCGCGCAAGTACGGCGGAAGCGGTTTAGGACTCACTATTTGCACGAGACTCGTAGCGATGATGGGTGGACGTATTTGGGTCGAGAGTCAGCCTGGTCAAGGCAGCACGTTCCACTTTACGCTCCGCTTGGCGATGCAAGGCGCGCCTGCGGCACGCTCCGCGCCTCTTCAGCCCGAAGAGTTGCGAAACCTGCCTGTGCTTATCGTGGATGATAACTTTACAAATCGCCGGGTCCTGCAAGGAATGCTGAACCGATGGGGCATGAGGCCCACGGTGGTCGAGGGAGGCCGCACGGCGCTTCGGGCGCTTGAGATTGCCATGAGTACCGGACGCCCGTTTCCTCTCATCTTGTTGGATGGTCAGATGCCGGAGATGGACGGATTCACTCTCGCAGAGTGCATACAAAAGGACCCAGAGTTGGTGGGGGCAGCCATTATGATGCTCACGTCCGCCGGGCATTCGGGCGACGCCGCACGCTGCCGAGAACTTGGAATTGCGGCATACCTTGTCAAACCCGTCCGCCAGGGCGAACTGCTGGATTCGATCCGTCAGGTATTGCAGAAAACGCCCAAGCAAGAAGCCGTTCCCCTCGTCACGCGGCATACGTTGCGCGAAACTCAAAATCGAGCCCGAATCTTGCTGGTGGAGGACAATGCCGTAAATCAGACGCTGGCTGTCCGCGTTCTTGAGAAACGAGGCTACGCGGTGGCCATTGCGGGAGACGGTCAAGCAGCACTCACGGCGCTGGACAAGAATTGCTTTGATCTCGTGCTCATGGACATTCAAATGCCCGGCATGGATGGTTTCGAAGCTACCGCAGCAATTCGGGAAAAAGAACAGCGCGTCGGCGGACACATTCCGATTATTGCCATGACAGCCCATGCGCTGAAGGGCGATCAGCAACGGTGCATTGCTGCCGGTATGGACGGCTATGTTTCCAAGCCGATCCGCACCAGCGAATTGTTTTCGGCGATCGAAAGCTTGCTGGCAAGCAAGGGCTCGGCTCCCGCCAGCGAGCCAGCCAGCCTTCCCGATCCAATTATCAGCCGAACGAACTAATGCGCTCTGCAGCGAGCCGTGTGCCTCGAACCCTGCGCCAACGCCTTTGTGCGTTGGGTAACCGGAGGCATGTCTCTCGTGTTGAAAACATGTGCCCAAAACTGCGGCGCCCACCGGCGCTCCGACCATGGTCACCTGATGGCAATTGCTTCGAAATATCCACAGCCTAAGAGAAAAAAGCAGACGCGCGCCCGAAGATTATCGCCAATCTTCAACAACCAGGGTAGGCACGCGCTGAAGCTCCTTGACGTTGCCGGTTACCAAAATTGCCCCAAGGCTGAGTGCTTGGGCTGCGATGAGCGCGTCGAGCGGGCCGATTGGTGCCTTCGCGAGGGCAGCGCGCACCTCGCTGTAGGGGTCCACCACGCGATGGTCGAGCGGGAATACGTCGAACGGCGCAACCATCATGGAGACGCTCGTAGCTGCGGATGGCGCGCCGCGTGAAGCTCGATCCCGTACGGTAGCTCGCACAAGGTGATGATGGAGAGGCCAATGGTGTTCTTGGTGTGCGCCGTGAGCTTGCGGCGGATGGCCAAAGAATTCGTGCGCAGCAGATCGATCCAAACCGTGGTATCGAGCAGGTACAAGCAGACTAGTCCCTTCCGGTCCCAGGCTGGCGACGCTTCATTGTTACTCGAGAATCTTTCCGATGAGCCACATGTGGCCGAACGGGTCCAACACACTGCCTTGCAGCATGCGCCGGATTGGGCGCGGGCCAGTCGTGGAATGCATATGCTCTATCACGGGACTCCCGAAAACGGCACCTGCGGCCAGCGCCTGGCGTTGCACGGCTTCCGGATCATCCACGAAGAGTTCAATTCTGACGGTCGTGAACCCGGCGGCGGCCGGCCCTCGTGTGCCGAACGCGGGTGCCTCGGTCGCGAGAAAGAATCTAGCGCCGTAAACCGAAAGACCGGCGACAATATGTTCATCGCCTAATAGATGCCAAAGAACGGTCGCTCCAAATGCGGCTTTGTAGAAATCAATCGCCTTGTTTCCATCGCTCACCGCCAACATCGGAGAAATTTGAGGTGTCAAGACTGCGGTGTGCGAAACCGAAGCGCCCCACTGCTCGGGGCTCACGTCCCTGGCATGACGCGAGAAAAGCCAGTGATGACCATCGAGGTCCTCAACTCCATACTGCAGTTCGCCATACTCAGTCTCGTGCAGATCTTCCACGATGGCGGCTTTGGCAGATTTGGCTTGTTCGAAGTGTGCCTCGATGTCTTCGATGAACACGGTTAGACTCTGCGTCCCAAAGCCGAGCTCCTTAGGGGTCGGGTTTTCGTGCCCAGCTTGTTTCACCATAATCCAGGCGTTGCCGGCTCTCATCTGAGCGCCGCTGAGCGGATTGCCGTAGCGGTAATGCTCGACAAAACCGAACGCGTTGCTAAGCCAAGCGATGGCTTTTTCGAGATCCCGATACGTTACATGAGGAAGCACCGCATCAGTCGGCACAGAACGATTTGAAATCACTTGATGAGCCCGCCTTCCAGAAGATCGTGTAAACCAGCGAAAGCGCGTTTCAGCCACCTACCATAGTGCAACCGGCGTAAGCTTGTATTGTAAAAAAAGATCACAGAGCCACAATCGGGACGTGGTTATTCCGCTGGGGCGATCGGGTTTGTAGCCCCCACGGTTTCGAGTTGTACAATCCGGTTCGAAACCTCAGTTCCAAAGTGCTCCAAAGTTACTCGAGTTGGGAGTTGCCGTTGCGGCGCCAACTACTTCCTCGGTTAACCGACTGCCCCCCGGACTAGTCTAGGAAGTCGCTAGAGCCCGCCGGATGCCGGATCTCCCGTGGCGATTTCCCGGGAAGACTACTAGACTTGGCAAGACCAGTATCGGGAATTCATTCAACCAGTTGACCTATCCAGTTCTAAGGGGGCATGGGGATGATGATTGGACGAATGGCCGTTGCGGTTTGGCTGGGGGGATCTTGCTTGGTGCTGGGAAGTAGTGGCTCAGCACAGGACGATGTGTCTCGCATGGAACAGGTGGTTCAATCCTACGTTTCAAGCAAGCAGTTCATGGGCTCGGTGCTTGTTGCACGCGACCAAACCATCGTGCTCGACAAGGGTTACGGTTTCGCGAATCTCGAATGGAACGTTCCGAATTCGCCGACAACTAAGTTCCGGTTGGGCTCCATCACAAAGCAATTTACGTCGGCCAGTATTTTTCTCTTGGAAGAACGTGGCAAGCTGAAGGTTGATGACCCGGTGAAGAAATACATGCCTGATGCGCCGGCCGCATGGGACAAAGTGACCCTCTTTCACTTGCTCACGCACACCTCCGGCATCCCAAGCTTTACTGGATTTCCCGATTACGCTCCCACGGAGGCGATTCCGACTACTCCGGAAAAGCTGGTAGCCCGCTTTCGTGACAAGCCGCTTGAATTCCAGCCCGGTGAGAAATGGAACTATAGCAATTCCGGGTACGTCCTGCTCGGGTATTTGATCGAGAAGATCAGCGGGCAGCCATACGCCAATTTTGTGCAGGAAAACATCTTCGTTCCGTTAGGGATGAAGGACTCGGGCTACGATTCAAACTCCGCCCTTATCTTGCGCCGGGCTTCCGGCTATTCGCCTGGCGCCAGTGGACAGGTGAACGCAGGTTACATCGATATGAGCATTCCCCTGTCGGCAGGCGGGCTGTATTCCACAGCAGAAGATTTGCTGCGATGGGAGCAAGGGCTGTTTGGCGGCAAGCTGTTGTCCTCCGCTTCATTACAAAAGATGATCACACCGTTCAAGAATGACTATGCGTGCGGGCTCACTGTGCACACCGTCAAAGGAATCAAGCTGGTCGAACACGGCGGCGGAATCGAGGGCTTCAATACTCAGTTGTCGTACTATCCCGACGAGAAGCTAACGGTCGTCGTGCTGGCCAATCTGAACGGATCGAGCCCAGGCGAAATCGCGTTGAAAATGGCAGCGTTAGCCCACGGTGAGAAGGTGGTGTTGACTGAGGAGCGAAAAGAGATTGTAGTGCCGGCGAAGATTCTCGCAGAGTACGTGGGTAGCTACGAACTAGGGCCGGGCTTTGTCTTCGTGGTGACCCTGGAAGGCGACCAACTGATAACGCAGATAACGGGACAGCCCAAGGTGCCGATTTTTGCTGAGTCAGAGACGATGTTTTTTCCAAAAATTGTCGACGCTGAAATTGAGTTCTTCAGGAACGAGAAGGGCCAAGTCACGCACTTGGTGCTGCACCAGGGTGGGCGCGACACCAAAGCACTTAGGAAGTAGAGCGTCGGACAGCAGGCAACCTGTGGACTTGCTATTCGCCTCCGGCACGTTCGGGGCGAATGGTCGACCGGAATGATGAAGCGAATCAAGTCTCCTGGGATTACTTCGACTTGCGCGTCAATCGGGCGGACCATGACAGTTGCTCCCGCCTCACGGCACGTGTCTGACAGAGTGGACGGTCCCGGTTGAGAATCAACGGCGGCGCGCATGGTTTTGTTTAGGCATACTTCCTGCTTCGCTCACGATGGTCAAAGCTGGGCCAGTCTCGACTTAGTTGAGATATGCTTTCAACATGGCGCATCCTCCAGAGTCCGAGGTTAGGCCGGCCACCGTCCTCGTAGATGTACAGCTGCAAAAGACGGCAGCCCAAGAGCACGATGCGTCGCTGCAGGAATTGAGGCAACTGGTTGAAACACTGGGGTGGGATATCGTCGGAACGCTTTCGCAAAGACTGCAGTCCCCTACAGCCGCGTCTCTCATCGGGCCGGGGAAACTGAACGAGCTAAGTGAACTCGTGAAGGCGCTCAGCATGGCCGAGAGCGTGGTGCTCGATCACGAACTAACCCCAACACAAGTCAGAAACATCAGAGAAGCGACAGGCGTCGAGGTTTACGATCGACCGGCTATCATCCTCGAGATTTTTCATCGGCATGCTCGCACCAAAGAAGCGCAACTTCAGGTGGAGCTGGCAAGACTCAAGTACCTCGCGCCGCGCGGGCGCGTGTCCGGGGCCAAAGAGCGAAGGGGTGGGGGACGTGGCGCGAGAGGGGTCAGCGAGTCCTTTCAGGAGATCGAGCGCCGGAAAGTGCGGGACCGCACCGGCGAGCTGCAACGAGAGCTCAAAGCGGTCCATCGCGAGCAAGTCGAGCGCCGTCGTCATCGCGAAGGTTTGCCCAAGGTCGCCATCGTCGGCTACACCAACGCCGGAAAGTCTTCACTCATGCGGGCACTCACTTCGAGCGAAGTGCTCGTGGCCAACCGGCTCTTTGCGACCCTGGATACCACTGTGCGAGCGTTGCACCCCGAGACGCAACCCCGGATTCTCGTTTCCGACACGGTTGGTTTCATTCGAAATCTTCCACACGATCTGGTGGCCTCATTCCGTTCGACTCTCGACGAAGCGCTGGACGCCTCCCTTCTGCTCCACGTGGTGGATGCGGCCGATCCGGCGTTCCGCTCCCACATTCAAGTGACCAAAGAAGTGCTCGAAGACATTGGGGCGGGAAAGCTCCCGTCTCTGGTGATCCTAAACAAGATCGACATCGTCGATTGTTCGCGAAAGGCATCGTTGGAGAAAGAGTTCCCCGAGGCCATTGCGATGTCTGCGCTCAACCCGCAGGACATCAAGACACTGCACTCTCGTCTCGTCACTTTCTTTCTCGATACTATGACTGAGGTGGAGCTCGTCGTTCCCTACGGCAAGGAAGGCGTGCTCGCCGACATTCGCAAGAACATCCATGTGCTGAGCGAATCCTACGAGGAAAAGGGTGTTTGTCTCAAGATCAAGGCAAACCCTGGCACCCTTACCGCCTTGAAGCAACGGCTCGCTTCCTAAGAACTCCCTCAGTGGCGCCGCGCTCTGCGGGCCGCGCTCGGCGATTCTCCGATTGGACTCGTTGCAATTGGGAGCACAGCGAGTAGGAGCACGCCGATATGCCTTTTCCTATTGCCGATTGTCTTGCCCTTCCTCAGGTATGGCCACTCCCAAAACTGTTCCGTGAAACTCCCCAGCCATGAGACCCGCAGCAGTAAACACGCCTCTCAACCAACAACACCGGAGTCAAAGTGGCGTTACCAGATGGAATCACTTGACACTTACATCGCCATCTGGCAATATATCCATATGGAAATCAACGCGACTGCCGACCGTCTGAGCATGACCTTCGCCGCGCTCGCAGATCCCACGAGACGCGCGATCCTCGCCCGTCTCGCCTTGGGGAACGCCGATGTTTCGGAGCTTATGAAACCGTTCGTTCTACGTCAGCCGACGATCTCTAAGCACCTCCACGTACTCGAACGAGCGGGCCTCGTTAGGTGTACGCGCGACGCACAGCGGCGTCCGCGCACGCTCGTGGCTGTCCCGCTCAAGGATATCGATGAATGGCTTGAACCCTTTCGCCACTTTTGGGAGCAGAAATTTACCAGCTTGGACAACTACCTGAAAGTGATGCAAAAGAAGCAGAAAACACGTGAACGCACGAGGCGATAAGGAGAGATGGCCAGTGAAGAACATCGGGACAGTGAGAATCACAACTCCCAGCGACCGCGAAATCGTGATTACGCGCATCTTCGATGCGCCACGCGCCGTTGTTTTCGAGGCCTGGACTAATCCCGAGCATGTTGCACATTGGTGGGACCCGAGTGGCGTGCCGCTCGCCGTTTGCGAAATCGATCTGCGGCCGAACGGGGTCTTTCGTTGGGTCCATCGCACTCCCGGTGGTGAGGGACACGCGTTCACCGGCATCTATCGAGAAATCGCCCCGCCAGAAAGGCTCGTCTTCACCGTACGGATGTTTCCGTCCAGTCCCGAACCGGTTGGGACGCTCGTCTTCACCGAGGAAGGGAAGAAAACGAAGCTGACGATGACGATTGAGTGCGCGACAAACAAGGATCGCGATGCGCTGCTCCAGATGCGCATTGATGCCGGCACGGCTCAAACCCTGGAAAACCTTGCGTCCTACCTTCCCAAAATCACGTAAGCCGAGCTGCAGGTTAAACGAGGGCGCAGATTTTGTAGGAGCCCGAGCGAAAGACGAAACTAGGAGGATCTATGCAGAAGATGACAGTTTTAGAAGCTCCCGAAGGTAGAGCCCCAGAGATTGCGCAGGCGGCGACCTCCCTATTCGTGGGAAGAGTGGTCTCGAAGGACGGCACGGCGATAGTATTCGATCGAATCGGTAACGGACCGACTGTGATTCTGGTCGATGGGGCGCTTTGCTACCGAAGTATGGGTCCGAGTGGACCACTGGCTGAGCTCCTATCACAGCATTTCACCGTCATCACTTACGACCGTCGAGGTCGAGGTGCCAGTGGTGATACGGCGCCCTATGCCGTGGAACGCGAGGTCGAAGACATCGCTGCGCTTTTGAACGAAGCGGGCGGGGCGGCGTTCGTCTGGGGCATGTCATCGGGCGCAGTTCTTGCACTGGAAGCGGCGAATCGCCTCAGAGGCATCAAGAAGCTGGCGCTGTACGAGGCGCCGTTCATCGTGGACGACACCCGTCCCACAACCGAGGGCGATTGGGTCCAGATCGGCGAGGCGGTCGCGGCAGATCGGCGAAGCGAGGCGGTCAAGCTCTTCCTGAAGTCGGTCGGAGTTCCTGGCTTCTTCATGGCCCTGATGCGACTGATGCCGATGTGGTCGAAGCTCAAAGCCATTGCGCACACGCTCCCCTACGATGGCGCGATCGTGCAAGACAACCAGAGAGGCAAGCCGCTGCCGCCCAGCCGGTGGGCGTCCGTCACCGTACCAGCGCTCGTCATGGACGGTGGGAATAGCCCTGCGTGGATGCTCCACGCGAACCGGACGCTCGCGAGCGTATTGCCGAACGCGCAGTACCGCACGCTCGAAGGGCAGACGCACCTGCTGAAGCCGACGGCGCACGCGCCGACACTGGTGGAGTTTTTCAAATCCTAGCTTAGCTAGATCAACCGATGTAAGGACCAACGGATGCTGATTCGACTTGTTGACCGTGGACCCAGCGACCCGCGCCTGGAGGCTTGAGAACGTATGGTCGGTATCCTGGTACACGGGAACAACCACTTCATACTGTCCGGACCGTTACCTGACGAGGCAGCCGCGCTGGCGCTGGTGCGGCATTTGTCCATCGTCCAAATTGGGGAGGCGAAGTCGTCGTCTTTCGGGCAGTGGCAGATTAGGTCGAAAGAGTTTAGAGAGAACCTGGAATGGGCAGTCATTGTCCCGGGCGACCGTGAGACCTCTCCAGGAGTAGCGCAACTACTTCGAGAACTTTCAGCTCGCGGTGTAACCATCCGGAGATTGCGTAGCGGCTGCTGGTAGGAAAGAGCAGCGTCCTTCAATCGACAGCGCGTAGAGACTCTTAGCATAAACGTTAAAACTTTATCAGGCACGTGGACTGCTTTACTTCCGAGTAGTTCCTTCGCTCTAACACGAAAATCCCTGCCGGTCTATTCGCCACTATCAAATCAACAAATTGTCGTCCGGGGATGGAAGGCGCTTTAAGTGGATGGTTCGGCCGTCCGGGACCGGCGAGAGCGATTCCTCACTTGATCACTCGGTGTTCTTTAAGTATTTCCACCGTCTTCTCAATCGGCAGAGCTTCGACCGTGTGTCCGTTGCCGGTCGTCGTCGTGGCTTTAAGCATCGAGTTGTACACCGCTTCCTCTGTAGCTTCGATCGCCGCCTGAAACAACGGCGACATCGCGTCGTTGGTCATCACTTCCACGCTCCGCGTCAGCGCTTCGTCACTGGCATGTATCCGCACCTGCGGGGCCGTCGAGAATGCGATCGCGTAGTCTCCGCTGCCGTTGGAGGCCGAACTCCCGGTGCGAGCAACGCCCAGCCACGCTCGCGCTGCCAGCCGCTTCAAACTGCGCGCGTCCAGTGGTGCGTCAGTGGCCACGACGATCATGCAGGATCCGTCGGCCTT
>Ga0207046_10040_pt1 | contig 35877 bp, 26 predicted proteins | sample Alteio_BWMinCont_66_FD_153303 | JGI IMG/M metagenome (GOLD analysis project Ga0207046, IMG submission 153303) | Enriched cells from forest soil in Barre Woods Harvard Forest LTER site, Petersham, Massachusetts, United States -... | ecosystem: Environmental > Terrestrial > Soil > Temperate forest >...
TTCCTGTTACTGAATACGTGTTAGCGCCAACAATTGGTGAAACAATCACGCTACTTGTAGTTGCACTTGCAGCATTACTGCTCCATGTATAAGTAGTTGCGCCGCTTGCCCTAAGTGTATCATTTACACCTGAGCATAAACTAAAATTTGTTGGTGTAATGGTTATGGATGGTGCAGCAATAGTATTTATAGTTATACTGGTTGTACTTGTGCCGGCACATACACCCGTGTTAGCCCCTGTTACAGTATAGGTTGTGTTACTAGTCGGATTAACCACAACCGTGTTTGTAGTGGCGTTACCTGCATTAGCACCCCATGTATAAGATTGAGCACCACTTACTGTAAGTGTAACACTTGCACTTGAACAAACTAATGTATTTGTTGCACTAACTGTTAATGTTGGAGGGGTAGAAGGGTTTACTACTAAAAGAACCGGAATACGATATGTGCCTGGACAAGTACCTGCATAGTAAGTATATGTACCGGCTGTGGCTGGAGAAGTAAAAGTATAAGGATTGTTATTAGAAACCGGAGTACCACCTGTGGCTACTGTATACCAACCAACAGCAAGCCCGCCCGGTGCAGTACCATTTACGGTAACTGATAAAGAAGCCGCACTTGATGTGCAAACTGTATCATTTTTTGCTGTTAAATAAAAAGGAGCCACAGAAGCTGCAGTGCTTCCTACTCCACCACTGGTAGCACCATTTGGAGGAAATTTAGTTTTTATTTTTGAAGTAGTGTTACCTCTAACTATGCCATTTGCGCCTGCATTTACCGTAGTGCCCGCCACTATGTTTGATGTAGCAACATATCCGCCGCCGCCGCCACCGCCTGGGCCATAAGCGTCAGGTGTAGTAATTCCACCATAATTAAAATCGCCTCCTTTACCACCTTGTGCCGAAATAGGTGTTGCTGCTGTTAAAGTAATTGCTCCAACAGATTTAATTAGTATAGCGCCTCCGCCTCCGCCTCCGCCTGCACCATCATCTCCGTTTGTGCCTGGACCAAAAGAACTTGTTGGTAAAGGAGATCCGCCATCAGCAATAATTTGTCCGGCACCTGTAACTGTGCCGTAACTAAGTAAATAAATAATTCCACCTCCATTCCCTCCCGGACTTGCGTGACCATCATTACCGTCTCCGGCACCACCACCACCACCAAAAAATATTTTCCCGGTAGAGTAATCTAATGGAATTCCGCCCCAGCCGCCATCATTATGTCTGTCATCTCCACCCCAAGTAGCACTATTTGGCCCGGTTACTGTAGGGTCGGCAGTTGAGCTGGCAGAAAATGCATAACCACCCCTTCCTCCACCGGATGAAGAAGTTGGGCGTTGTGTACCGTTTGCAGGTACAGTTGATTCAAGAGCCCAGCAAGTTGCAGTATAAGTTGGATCAGGATTACCCATGCCGTTCCAAAGCGCGATTGAACCACCATTAGATCCACCACCACCACCACAATTCATAGAATTTCCGCCACCTCCGCCATTAGCCACGTTGGCTTTGCAAATAGCAAGTGGCGTTGAGGTCCACCAATTAGAAGCATTATCCCAATTTGTTCCTACGCTACCAGATGGTGCTTGTTTTTTGTATTGATTGGTATCTCCTACAATGCTTTCACCTTTATGTGCTCCATTATTACTGCCGGGGCTTCCATAATTATGTCCTGTACTTGTAGATCCAAACCCAGTTGCCCATATAGGAGAGCCTCCTCTAAAACCCTTACCTGTTGCATTAATAGATGTTCCGGCAGCAAGTGTAGTGTTGCCTTGCACCTCAATAGCAATAACTCCACCCGTTAAGCCATTCCATGCGTTGCAAGTTATAGAGCCTGCACCTGTTAACGTTAATGATGAATAACGTTGTACGCGCACAACTTGTGTAGTAATGTCACCTGCGGTTGAAGTGCCTCTAAAGCTATCGCTTAAGGTACAATTTAGTGTAATAACATTTCCTACTATAGAATTTATTTCAGCAAACTCATTATTTCCTGCTCCGCAATATTTATGAATCTTACCTGTACTTGTATCATTAGGCAAAGCATCGTTCGGGTTTCCCCAAAAATTAGTAGAATCATTTACCAAAGCCCCCTGTGCCTGCATAATAAACAATAAATCTCCTGCTGCTAAACCTGCTGTAGATGCCACGGCAATAGTTGAAGTACCTATAGCAGCATTAGAAGTAAGGGTTGTGCTTACATTATTTATAATAGTGTTTGCTACAGAAATGTTACCTATCAAATCTTTACCTTGTTGGGCAAAAGTATATGTGCCTATTAAAAAGGTTAACGAAAAAAGAAACAGCTTTTTCATGAGTGGTTGATTTGCGACTAATTTAGTGTTTTTCAACCATTTCAAACAAATAAACGTGATTATTTGTAGGTAAAAGATGCCAATTTGCCGACGAATTTAGGCTATCTATTTGTTTTAACATTTTATCGGTAGCTAAAGGGTACGAATGTATATCATCTGACAATAAAATATACTGTGCATTTTTCACAAATGGATACTGATAAACCATTTTTCTATCCACAAGATGCGGCACAAACATGTTTTCGGCACTTACAATTGAATTAGTGGGAATTTTATTTAAACATGAGTATACCACTTTAGTATCAAAATCGCTTTCATAATGGTCTGCCTGATAAAAACGAATGCGGGTTTTATCTACAAAGCCTATGGTGTGGTCACATAAACGAATAGTTATGGCTATACTTAAAATTAAGTAGACAACAGAAAAAAGTAATTTCTGTTTTTCGGATTTCATAACAGAAAGAACAGCTATAAAACAAAGTATTAGTATGGGAGCAAACTCAATATTATAATGCATTGCCACCGACCAAATTGTAGGGGTATTATGAAACATTTTTTGAAAATAAATGGGCGCAAGCATTAATAAATACTGAGGTTTAAAAAACAATAAAAACCCACCCGATAACAATACAAAAATGTGCGTTTCAATTTTGTAGTAATCAAATGTCTTGTCGGGCAAATGATTTTTAAATAAAATGGCAACGGCCCCAAGTGGATGTTTAAATAAATTGCTTAAAATCTCACCGAAACTATTACCTAAAATAGCATAATGCATGTGCGCATAACTTGCATTTAAGGCTAAAGCAGGCATAACTACCATAGTGATACAAATAAAATAAATAATTGAAATTAGACTAATGATGAGTGCAAAGTTTCTTTTGTGCTTCTCTTTATAATAAAGCCAGGCTAAACCTAAACCAATAAAAATAAGCCAAAGTGCCATATTTTCTTTACATAGTAAAATGAGAACAGAAACAATAGATACATGTTTCCATTTTGAATTTGTAAAAAAATAAAATAACCAAGGCACTAACATAGCGGCAAAAACATTGGTGTGTACATCAAAAGATAAAGCACTTAGTATACCATAAAAAGACAAAAAAGAAACCATTATAATAAGAGCTAGGTTTTTATTTTGTAATTGCTGCATAGCAATTTTATATATCCCTATAGCACCAATATGAATAAAAGCTACCTGCACAACTAATAATACATAAGTGCCGAAAAAATAATAAAGCGGTGAAATGATAATGAGTATAGGGTCGAAATGGTCGCCTAAAATATTTTCTTTTTGTACTTTAAAAATTTCGGCATAATTAAAATGAAAGTGCGCGTAATCATAAACAGCGCGGGTGTAAATGCCCAAATCGAGGGAGTAAGTCCTGAAATTATAATGATTTACAAAACATATAAGCGAGTATATTATTAAAAACAAAGCATTAATAAGTACGAAAATTTTATTTCGTTTTAGGTTATGTAAAAATGACTGTATCACATTGCAAGTTTACAAAATGTTTAACGCTTTTGTGTTAGAAACTAATTTTTATATACTACTCTTTAACCTGAAGTAACTTATACTTTTAGCTATGCGTTTTAAGGTGATACTTTTTTTATGTTTTTTCTGGATTTTTGGGTTTGCCCAAACCTACCAACAAATAAAAAACCGATTTGATAATTATCTTAACTATCGTGGTGGTTTAACCAGTCAGGTACAAATTGAATCGAATAAAATTATTTTTTACAACGTACAAAAACAAATTGTATTTGTTCTTTTAAAAGAAGACTGGCAAAAAATGGCGGCTTTATTAAAAACATTGCCCGAAGATTCGCTAGAAAAAATTTTCTTGAATGAAATCATTCTAAAAAACCATAAAACATCTATTGCCAATTCGACCAAGAAAAGTTTAACTGAATTGAAAATAATGATTGACCCAGGTCATATTGCAGGGAACCTCAATATGGCACACACCGAACAAAAGTTTTTACATTTTACCAAACAAAACCATCCTGCGCTAAAACAAGATAGTGTTGATATTGCAGAGGGTGTACTAACTTTTCAAACTGCAAGTGTTTTAAAGAATATGTTGCGGGAAAAAGGCATAACGGTTTCTCTTACACGAAAAGAAAACAGCACCTCGTTTGGATGTACTTATGAGGAGTGGATTAAAAACTTTAAAAAGAAAACCTTGGATAGTTTGCTTGTTGTAAAAAAAATTACCGTACAAAAACACAAACAACTTATAAGTGAAAATTCTTCTAAATTTTTTGTAGATTTTTTTAAAGATTATGAATTACAACAACGAGCCCGCGTTATAAACGCTTTTAAGCCAGATATGACTGTAATTATTCATTACAATGTAGATGAAAAAAATACCGATTGGAAAAAACCAAGTGATAAAAATTTTTGCATGACTTTTATACCGGGCTGTATAATAGCAGACAATTTAAAAACTACTCAGGGTCAAATAAATTTATTGCGCTTACTACTTACTGATGATTTAGATGCGAGTGAAAGAATTTCGGGATTAGTAGTGAATCAACTTTCGCGACAATTAAACATCCCTGTTGCAAATAAAGCAGATGCTACTTATTTGAGTGAACACGGTATAGCTACTCCAACAAACGGAGTGTATAGCCGTAATCTAGCTTTGTGCAGAATGGTGCAAACGCCGCTTGTATATGGCGAGTGTTTGTATCAAGATTGTGAAAATGAGTGTTATAATCTTTTACAAAACACAGAAACGGCGTATGGTATAAAGACCAACAAACGTGTAGTGCTTGCGGCGCAAAGTTTTTATAATGCCATTATGGAGTTTTATACAAAATAAAATTTCTCAGGTACGAGAAACGCCAACGTTTGACGGCATTGGCATTGGCAAATTCAATAATGGGTTTATTATCGGTTGTTGTCAGGCCCGTTTCAAAAACTGGAATTTTATTTTTTGGAAGAGAAGCATTTAAAGCTGTTTGTTGTTTTACAGAGGCAAACAATAAAAGGTTTCTGTAATCTTCGTGCTCAACATCTCCAGAATAACAAATGGTGGATGCAAAACCTGCTTGTTTCAAAGTGTTTAGTAAAATCTGATTCCCTTGTCCGGCTTTGCTTGTAAGATATCCGTATGTGTTAATGAAAATAAATCCATCAGAGCTTAATAAAGATTTTATTTTAGAAAAACATTCTTCACTTAAAACATGTGATGGGGTGACCTCTCCGGCAAATAAGTCAATAACAACTATATCGTATTTGTTGTTTAATTGATACAAAGCGTGGCGTGCATCATCTTCAATAATATTTATATCGGCAGACAGCTTGAAATATTTTTTTGCCACATCAATAACACGACCATCTAACTCCACAGCGGTAACTTGCATGTTTTTTTCAATGAGCATGTTGCTAATTACACCCCCCCCTAAGCCCAGTACTAAAGCGGTTTTTGCCTTAGGATTTACAAGCGATAGGTTTTGAGCTAACACATTTGAGTAGATGAGTTTTGACTGATTGGTTTTTACATCAACACAAGATTGTATGATGTTGTTAATTAGCAGATACCTAACCATTTCACTGTTTGTATCTGTTTTATAAATTCGGTCTTCAACCTCTAATTTGCCAAGTAAGCCCTCTTCTAAATATAATGTTGATGGATTTTTATGAATAGTTTTAAAGGAAAAAAAAATACTTGCCAAGAAAAATAAGATGGGAAAAAATGTTTTTCTTTTAGCAAAATAAAAAACGGAAAAAGCAGCCAATAAGCCTGCGTTAATTATAAGGGTTATTGTTAAACCCCATTGCGGTATACTATAAAAAGCAGTTATAAATGTAAAGCAAATACCGCCAAGGGTTGAGGTGGCATAAATCTCCCCTGATTTTTTTCCGACTTCTTCATGTGTTGTGGTAATGGATTTAATAATAAGCGGAGACACCATGCCCATAATAAAAACAGGGGGAAACAAAACAACCGAACTACTTACAAGTACCGCCGGAATTAAAGAAAAATTACTTGCTAAGTAAACAAATAAAAATGTAAGCATAGGTAAACAACAAATATAAATAGCGGCACATAACACACTTGTCATTAAAATTTTCTCGTGATTTTTTTGTACAGATAACCTTCCGCCCACAAAATAACCGCAGGCTAAACCACCTAATGTAAGTGCCATTACGCAAGCCCATACATATAACGATGTTCCAAAATAAGGGGCTAAAATTTTTGCGCCAACCAATTCGGTGCTCATTACAATACCACCTTCAATAAACGATAATGTGTACAGAAATTGTTTTTTGCGAGTTGTGTTACTCATTAGGGCGCAATTTTTTCAAACACAAGTGCCTGAAACCGTTGATTAGAGGAAATGCGATTTTGCAATAAAGTATACTGTTTAGGTCTACGCTCAAAATAACCGGGGTTAACTGTATTCGGATTCAACTTAGGACGATATCCATAATGACTTTCCCATAAGATAATAGAGCCAACAGGTGCGATTTGCAAGGATAAACTATCAGTATAAATTTGTTTATCGTAGATGTGATGTTTCTTTTTGTCGTAAAAATATTTAAACAAAACATGATTAGTATAAATAGGAATTTCTTTATCGGTATAACCTTTTGCAATAATGGAATTTGTAACGGTTTCCATTGTTATATCTTCGGGAGAGGCTTTAAATGGACGAACAGAGAACAAAGCAAACAATAAAGCAATTACAGTAAAGGCTGTAGTAAGTTGTTTTTGTTTGGTAATAATTAATAAACTGGCAACCGAGCCAAGTGTAAATAAAAGCGAAACATAATCGTGTTTGGGTTCTTCGCCTGTTTGCTTATTTATTTCATCTAATAATTTAATGTTGTTGTTGGGATAAGATAAAAACACCGCTACTACAACAATGTAAATAGCAGCACCTACATAAACAAAAGCTTTTTTATTGAGATATTTGTATCTATCGCAAACTATGGCACAAAGCAAAGCTACTAAAGGTGAAACGGCGGTCATATAACGCAAGTTACCCCCCGTTGATGCCCCTATTTTCATTTCGTTCCAATTAAAAATGCAATGGATTAAAAAATAAATTAAAACCGGAAGAGAAATAAATAAAAGGGAGTCGGCAGTTTCTTTTTGGTGTGGATACTCTTTTAAATAATCAGCTTGGTTAAATAATTTGGCGCGTTTAGCAAAAAATAAAAGAACATATATAACTAATAAAAAATATTGTACGGCGCCCCAAATAGTAATGCCCATTTTAAAGTAATGGTCAAAACCCTGACGAGGATACTCTTCGGCATATCGTGCGGCAGTTTTACTACTCGATGTAAGCAAGTATAAAGGTTCTCCGGTTGCCAAAAATCCCCAAATGTTATTTATTAAAGGGAATGTACCTAATAGAAAAAAACAAACCCATCTTTTATTTAAGGCTTGCCAAATACCATAAATGGGAATAAGTAATAAAAACTCTTGCCTGATAATTCCTGCAAAAGAGAGTATTAAAGAAGATGCGACATATTTTTTTTCGGAGTGATAATAAAGCGCAAGTAATAATACAAACCCGCTAAACGTATCGGCATAATTACGAAACGAAAGTTGTATCCAGTAAGGTTGCAATGCCAACATAAAAAATGCTAACCAGGCAAATTTACTACCTATGCGTTGCGCTACTTTATAGGTTAAAAAGCAAGCAAAGGCGGCAAGAGCAGAATTAAAATAAACCAAAAATTTATTGCCTAAAAGAGCGGGAATAACGTAAATAAGTTTGTAACCTGTTTTGGGCGAGTTACCTAAAATGATGTTTGGATTGCTCCAAAACTCACGCATGTTAAAGTAGTGCCCAATTTCGTCGTGCTGGTAAAATCCGGTGGCAAGAAAAGAATAAGCAACGTAAGCTAAAAAAACTACCAGTGTTAACCACAGCGCTTTTTTATCATCACCAGAAAATTTAATAGAAGATATATTTGCTGTCATGACGGGCAAAAATAGCTTTTTTACTCCAAATAAACAGTCTCTTTTCCGCTGGTAGAAAAATCGGCAACAATGTGTTCTTGCAGGGTGGTAGAAAGCGAAAGCCCAACAAAATCAGCCTTTACCGGGTACTGTGTATGGCTTCTGTCAACTAATATAACAGTATGCAGTTTTTTTATGGGTTGTGCTAAAAAAAGTTGTACCGCGTAAATAAGTGTTTTACCACTATTTAAAACATCATCAACCACAAAAATGGTTTTGTTTTTATAATCCTTTTCAATAAAATCTATAACAGGTTTTTTAGATAAAGGATTTTTTTTGTCCAGTATAATTTTACCAAGCGTAACTTTATATGGAGCAATTTTTTTAATAATCGTTGTTAATTTTTTAGCTACCAAATAACCATTACCCTCAATGCCGGTTAGCATAATTTCTTTTTCTTCTAAAGTGTGCTCGTAAATTTCGTAGGCTAAACGATTAAGTTTTTGCTGTATTTGTTGAGTGTTTAAAATTTCTACTTTTTTCATACTACTTCATCATCTTGTTTTTAACATCAGAGAACACAGGCAAGTTATTATAATGCCAATTTCCAACCACGCGACAATCTTTCATTAACATTAAACCCGGATTAGAGCGTATCATGGTTTTTAAAACAATGCCATCCATGTTATAAAAATCGTACAGGGCATTATACTTGTGTTTAAAATCATTTATTTGCTCGTTGCTTGACGCTGTTAAAGCAATAAAGCTGATTTTATTTTTTTCGCAAATGGTATAAAAATCATTGATTTTTGCCATCAATTCAGCGTCCTGAGATGTTTTGTTTAAATCGTAAAAAACCAAATAAAAGTTGTAGTTTTTGTTTCCTAAAATAGTGTCGGTAACATTATTGCCGTCCAAATCGGTAATAGTAAAATCAGGGATTTTTGGCGCATCAACTTCCGGACTAATAACTACGGATGGCAGTGCGCGATGAAATTTCCAATGCAGGGTATCTTGCCAAGGATAGTTTTTATTGGTAAATTCAGTTGTGTCTCCACTCTGAATATTTTTATACATAAAGTGCGATTCGTAAACAGCAGGTTTATAATTTGGCCCTGGTTTTTTGCCTTCGCAAATACTTAAGCCCGGAGCGTAAGCGCGAAAATCAATCATAGGTAAATTGCGATAGCAATGGATTGGGAACCATATAGAGGCTGCAATGGCTACAACGGTAAGTATATTACTAATCATGCCGCCAAACAACGGGTTGATATTGTCTTTACCTGAAAATAAAAGTGTAATGAGTATAAGTAAGGTTATGTCTTTCCAAAAACTTTCCCAAGGCGTAAGTTTAATGGCATCGCCAAAGCAACCGCAATGTGTAACCTTGTTATAACAAGCCGAATAAAAAGTTAAAAAAGTAAAGAATACAATTTGTGCCAAAAGCAGCCATAGGGTAAGTTCTTTTTTAAAACCAATAAGTAGCATAAACCCAAGCGCCACCTCGCTTACGCAAATGATGATAGCAAGTGGTAAAGAAATATGTGCCATCCAATCGAACATAGCTAAACCCGTATCACCTTTAAAAACTTCAAAGTACTCTTCTAATTTGTAGGAGAAACCAACCGCATCGTTTGATTTAATAAAACCGGAAAAAATAAACAGACCGCCAACTAAAACTCTTGCTATGTGAGTAATTAAAGGCCACTTGCTTATAAAACCTGATGCATTAATTAACACAACCAGCGTAATTAAAATACCCGCAACGGTAGTTTTGCTAAGGCAATGCGGAGTAATAAAATAGAAACCCACAGCAATGCCTGCCGATAAAATAAATTTAAAAAAGTTGCCTTGTATAAATTTTTTCATAATTAATATCTAATTAAAAGTGTTACAAATTTAACCTATGTTGCCACGTAAGCAAATACTAGGCCAAAATAAACTATTTGGTTTTTTCTTCTTGTTGAAAATAGTCAAAAACCAACTTAGCTTTAGCTTTTCCTATACTGCTTGCAAGGGTTTCAAGCGAAGCTTCTTTTATTTGCTTTACCGATTTTAACTCGCCTAAAAGCTTTTGTGCTGTTTTATCGCTAATGCCTTTAATATTATTTAACTCGGTAGTAATAGAACCTTTGCTATGTTTATTACGATGATGGGTTATGCCAAACCTGTGCGCTTCATCGCGTATGTGTTGTATAATGCGCAGGCTTTCCGATTTTTTATCTAGATACATGGGGATAGAATCTCCGGGGTAATAAATCTCTTCCAGGCGCTTGGCAATGCCAATAATGGCAACCTTACCCATTAAATTTAATTTATTCAAACTGTTAATGGCGGCACCCAATTGCCCTTTACCGCCATCAATTACAATAAGCTGAGGCATGCCTAAATTTTCTTCCAGCACACGTTTGTAGCGGCGGTAAATTACCTCTTCCATAGTAGCAAAATCATCGGGACCTTCAACCGTTTTTACATTAAAATGTCGGTACTCTTTTTTAGCGGGCTTGGCATCAATAAAAACCGTCATGGCACTTACTGCAAAATGCCCTTGTATGTTTGAGTTGTCAAAACACTCAATTCGACGAGGCTCTTCTTTCATGCGCAAATCTTTTTTCATTTGCTGCATAATGCGTTCGGTATGCTCTTCGGGGTTTATTAGGGCAAGTTGTTTGTTTTTATCAACTCGATGTTGCTCGGCATTACGCTGGCACAAATCCAACAATATTTTTTTATCCGCTGCTTTGGGCACAAAAAACTTGGCATCGGGCAGTTCACTTTCAGGATAGAATGGAACTACTATTTCTTTGGCTGTGCTTTGTAAGGAATTGCGAATTTCATAAATGGCATACATTAAAATTTCGCTGTCGGTTTCATCTAACTTCTTTTTTATTTCCAGCATTTTACTGGCAATAATAGCGCCGTTAACTACATGGAAGTAGTTTACGTAATACACATCGTTTTCCTTCACAAAAGCAGCTACGTCAAGGTTTTCGATGGTGTTGCTAACCACCATTGATTTTGCCTGAAATTTCTCAAAAGCATCTATCTTATCTTTTAAAATCTGTGCTTTTTCAAACTCAAATTTTTCGGCATGAACATGCATTTGCTGTTTAAAATCGCGAATAACGGATGAGATGTTGCCCTTTAAAATATTTTTTATTTGCTTGATATTGTGATCGTAATCTGTTTCAGTTTGCTCAGCAATGCAAGGGCCTTTGCAGGTACCAATATGATAATCTAAACAAGCTCGGAATTTTTTTTGAGCAATATTTTTTTCTGTCAAATCTAAACTGCATGTGCGTAAAGGAAATGTTTCTCGCAAAAAAGCTAGCATAGCTTTCATAGCGTATACCGACCCATAGGGGCCAAAATACTCTGACCCATCATTAATTTTTGTGCGGGTAGAAAAAAATCGCGGAAAAGGTTCTTTTTTTATACAAAGCCAAGGGTAGGTTTTATCATCTTTTAAAGCAATGTTATATCGTGGCTGATATTGTTTGATTAAATTATTCTCTAACAACAAAGCATCGTACTCGGTGTTAACTACAATGGTTTTAATGTTAAAAATCTTGCGCACAAGTATTCTTAATCGGGCATTGTCATGCTCTTTATGAAAGTAAGAAGAAACTCGTTTTTTCAGATTTTTTGCCTTACCAACATACAAAATGGTTTCCTCGGCATCAAAATACTGATAAACTCCCGGCTTTTCGGGTAGGGTTTTTAAAATAGCGTCTATTTGTGCAGAAATTTCCAAAATAATTACCCTTCAAAATTAATCTACATTACCCAAATACAAGCCTTTTTAAGTAAATTTGTACTCCGAAAATTTAAAGAGAGATTATTATGAGCAACCCAATAGAAAAAGTTAATTGTTTAATTATAGGTTCTGGTCCTGCAGGCTATACTGCAGCTATATATGCAGCACGTGCTGCGCTTAAGCCTCTTATGTACACAGGCATGCAGCCGGGCGGACAACTTACCATTACTACTGAAGTAGAGAATTACCCGGGTTATCCTAAGGGAATAGATGGTCCGCAAATGATGGAAGATTTTAAAGCCCAGGCCGAGCGTTTTGGAACCGATGTGCGCTTTGGTTATGCTAGTAAGGTGGATTTTAGCGGTCCTGTGCATAAAGTGTGGATTGATGAAACTACCGAAATACACGCTGATACGGTAATTATTGCTACAGGTGCCTCGGCAAAATGGATGGGCTTACCAAGTGAAGATAGATTAAATGGCTTTGGTGTATCGGCTTGTGCGGTTTGCGATGGTTTCTTTTTTAAAGGACAAGATGTAGCTATTGTTGGCGCAGGAGATACGGCAGCCGAAGAAGCTACTTATTTAGCTAAACTTTGTAAAAAAGTATATATGATTGTTCGTAGAGGCGAAATGCGTGCCAGCAAAGCCATGCAACAACGTGTGCTTAATACACCTAATATTGAAGTGTTGTGGGATAGCGAAACCAAAGAAATTTTGGGAGAAAAAACTGTTACAGGGGCTTTAATTTATAACAACAAGACCAAACAAGAACGTACATTAGATGTAACCGGATTTTTTGTGGCCATTGGTCACCAACCAAACACAGGTATTTTTAAAGACTGGTTAGACATGGATGAAAGTGGATACATAAAAACCATACCGGGCACCAGTAAAACAAAAATTAAAGGTGTGTTTGCTGTGGGCGATGCGCAAGACAAAGTTTATCGCCAAGCTGTTACAGCTGCAGGTAGCGGTTGTATGGGCGCGTTAGATGCTGAGCGTTATTTATCAGAAGCTGGAATTCATTAAAATACTTATCTTTATATGATGATTTTAAGATTACTGTTTGCTGGTATTTTATTTTTATTTGGAAGCTCGGTGTTTGCGCAAAACAACTATTCCGACCAAGTTCCACACCTAAGAAAATATAAATCGTCAGAAGTAGTTGATTCTGCTTACGGCATAACCATTTTTGATAAAATGGCTCCAGCTTTGGGAGGAGATTCGCTTCGATACGATAAAAAAGGATACAGCGCGCAAGGTTGGATAGAAGAATATTATGAAAGCGGAAAACTTTTGCACAAAGGTTTTTACGTAGATGGAGAACTACGTGCGTATAAAAACTATTATGAAAATGACCAACAAGAGCGTACTTTTAGAATGATAGATTATAAGCACAGCGAGGTTATTGTTTATTATCCTGACGGAAAGTTAAAATCACAAATACATTATTATAGCAAGCTTCCGCAAAAAGAGATAGATTATTTTAAAAACGGAAATATTGATATGGTGGAAGAGAATTTTGGCGATAACGAGTACCTGATAAAACGAAATTCTTTCTTTGAAAATGGATACGTTGAGACGGTGTTTGAACTACTTGATAAAAAGAAAAAAACGTATACCCATAAAGACTATTATGAAAATGGCAAGATAAAAGAAGAGGGTATACTCAAGTTTCATAAAGATAAAAACGATTACTTGAAAGAAGGCGAATGGAAAACTTATGATGACCAAGGTAATCTTAAAAAAACCGAGCAGTATCAAGCAGGCGAGTTAAAAGGATAATTAATTCCTTTCTTACAGAATTACGGCACTTTCATTAACTTTGAGTTTTAAATAGAAAACATGGATTTTTTTAATCAGTTTATATACGAGTTTAAAAAAATCTGCGGGAATTACATTCCGTTTACAAATCCTGTTTTAATCCTTTCGCTTGTACTTTTAATAATTTTATTTGCACCGTTAATTTTTCGTCGCTTCCGTATCCCCGGTATCATCGGCTTAATATTGGCTGGAGTTATTATTGGGCCTAACACCTTACACTTAATTGATAAATCTACCAGCTTCGATTTATTTAGCAACACAGGTTTACTCTACATCATGTTCTTAGCCGGTTTGGAGATGGACATGGAAGAGTTTGAACACAACAAACGCAAAAGCATTGTGTTTGGTGCGCTTACATTTTTTATACCTATAACCATTGGTTTTTTTGTTTGTATTTATATACTCCAATATAATTTTTGGGCAGCCCTGCTATTGGCTAGTATGTTTTCTACACACACGCTTTTATCGTACCCTATTGTGAGCAATATGGGCATTGTAAAAAACCGTGCGGTGCAAATAACTTTTGGTGGAACTATTATTACAGACTCTGCCGTACTTATTTTATTGGGCGTGATAACCAATTTATCACAAGGAAATTTTTCGGCTGATTATTGGGTTAAGCTTATTATAATGATTGCCGTTTTAATAATAGGCACTATATACTTATTGCCAAAATTAGGTAAGTGGTTTTTTAGAAACCTGGAAGGGCAAGGCAGTTCTCAGTATTTGTTTGTTTTATCAATGATGTTTTTAGCCGCCTTCGTTGCTGATTTAGCAGGTGTAAAAGCCATAGTAGGAGCGTTTTTAGCAGGTTTGGCATTTAATAAAATTATACCGCAAAGCTCGGTGTTAATGAATCGATTAATTTTTATTGGCAACACCTTATTTATACCCTTCTTTTTATTGAGCGCTGGTATGTTAGTCGATTTGCGTTTGTTTTTTGCCGGAAGCAAAGAACTTATTTTTGCGATGGTTTTAAGCGGTGTGGCTCTACTTACAAAGTATTTTGCTGCACAAATTACAGGCTTTATTTATAAGTATACCAAATACGAACGTAGAATTATTTATGGTTTAAGTGCTTCGCATGCAGCGGCTACATTGGCTGTTATTAAAGTAGGGTTTGATATTGGTTTATTAGACCAACATGCGGTTAACGGTACCATTATTTTAATTTTAATTACTTGCTTGGTAAGTTCGTTTGTAACCGAACGTGCTGCTCGACAAATTGCCATTACAGAACTAGATTCGGATATAAAATTGAAAAAGAGAATAGAGCGAATTTTAATTCCGATTGCAAATCCCGAAAATTTACAACGTTTAATGGAGTTTGCTATACTTATTAAAGACGATAAATCTATCGAACCTATATACCCACTCACAGTGGTTGAGGATGCAGATGATGCTAATGAAAAAATAAATTCTATTAAAAAAGCCATTGATGCCATTACCCAACAAATTGTATCATCTGATACTAAAATTGAAATTTTAAAAAAAGTAGATTTAAATATTGTTGATGGCATTGTACGTACAGCTAAGGCTTATGGGGCAAGCCATATTGTAATTAGTAACCGTGCAACAAACACCTCATCTAATTTTTTGTTTGGTACGGTTTATAACAGCCTGCTTGCCAAAACGCAGCAAGCTGTTTTTTTGGCTAAAATTATACAACCTTTGCATTCGTTTAAACGCGTGTGTGTAGTGTTTACGCCTAATGCCATGCTTGAACCCAGCTTTAAACGCAGCATGCAAAAAACACTTCGCATTTTAAAACAAGTAGGCGATAGGTCTATAATTTTTGGAGATGATAAAACAATCGAGCAATTTCAAAAAACAGCTAATGATAAAAATGGATCTTTTTATAATTACAAAATCATATCGGATTTTGAAAATATAGAAGAGCTTGTAACAAAAGAAATAAATGCGGATGATTTAATTTTTGTTGTAAGTGCCCGTAAACAAACCGTATCGCATAGTTTTGTGGTAGATAATTTGCAGAAAGATTTAATTAAAAACCTGGAATTTCAAAGTTTTGTAGTATTGTATCCTGAAGTATTGGAGACTGCTATTAGCAATGAATTTAGTGATATAACAAGCACACCTGCTAGCGAGAATATAGAAAAATTAAAAGGCAGACTTAGCGGCATATTTAAGAAATAAAAAAAAGCTCGGTTAATTTAACCGAGCTTTTTTTTAAATCTAATTCCTCTTCTACATTTACTTAGTTATACAAGCGCGTATAAACTGATATTTTTCATACTCGGCTGCATTCTCTAAATAGTCACCTTTGTAGGCTGGTCCATCAACCTTAAAGGTGTTAGATGCAATGGTAATGTTTTCATCTGTAATACCACGCATTTTTAAACTGCTTTTAATCTTTTCTAAAGCAGCTTTAGCACGCACTTTAGCAAGGTCTTCGTTTGATTTAAATTTGCTGGTAGGAACTGTAGATGCACTTGCGTTTAAGTTTAACACAATTTTTTGACCTGCATTTTTAATACTCACCAACGAATCAATAAATTGTTTGTATTGTGGTGCGCTTTCATCAACTTCATTCATGTTATATTTAAAGTGGAAGGTAAAGCATCCATCTTTAAACGAACTGTTATCAGGAGTTTCAGAAACACCTTGTATGTATACTACTTTTTCAAAAGGTTTAGATTTTCGTATGTTTTTTGTAGAAACTACGGCGTTATTAGTTACACCATCTTTAGTAGCATTTATTTCGTAATTAGTTTCAGGGCTTAAATTTATGCCTAGAATTTTTCCTTTAGCATCTGTAGTGCCTTCAAACAAGCTACCATCGGTACCCGTAACCTTAACAGCTGTGTTAGCTACCTGCTGACGTTGTTTTTTGTTGTTAAGTACAATAATAGTTAAGGGCAAATTGATTTCGTCTTCCGGATTTTTTTCTACATAAATTGTTTTGTCGTAAATTTTTGCCCCCTTTACACCAATGGTGTTAAATATAACTTCTTTACCGCTTTTTCCGTTGGCAGATGCTACAAGGGTGTAACTTTTTTCAGCTTGAAGCGCTATACCATTAATGTGTCCATCAGCATCCGATTTTGCAGTATAATCATTTAAGCCTTTGCTTACCATTTTTACATCAGCAGCACTTACAGGTTTTTTCTCACGTTTGTTGTTTAATACTAAAACATTTAGGGCAATTTTAGCTGCAACTGTATCTTGGGTAATTTCCATGCCCGGACAGATTTTTAACGGCTTTAGGTTAATGGCTTTCTGAATTTCTTCATACGTTATATCTGCCGGAACAAAAATTTCTTCGTTCGATAACTCTTGCCCGTTTTGTTGATACGAAAAATGATACTTGCTTCCAGGGGGAATGATAACACTAAAAGTACCTGTGCGGCGCTGTGGGCGATAAGTTCCAACAATTTCTCCGTTGGTAACGGAAGTAACTATAACTGATAAATCATCGGGTAAACTATCACAAATTCCTGGTGTAAATCTTCCGCGGAATAAAGCCAATGGATTTTCTTTAATGATGTCAACACTTCCTACATAAATATCTTTGTCTCCAAAACTTTTATCGTGCATGTCACCTTTGTTTATATACTCGTGTGCCGACGAAAGATAGAAACGTTTGTTATCTGGTGTGGCTACATAAAATGCATCATCATCGGTTGTGTTGATAGGTGATCCCATAGTAAATGGAGGAGAAAATTTACCATTCTCATCAATAATAGAAAACATAATATCAAAACCACCCATAGATTGGTCGCCCTTAGATGCAAAATAAAAAGTAACTCCATCAGCTCCTAAAAATGGACCATCCTCATCGTAAGGGGTGTTAATGGGTGCACCTACATTAGTTGCTAAACTCCATTGCCCGTTTGGTAATTTGGCACAACGGTAAATGTCTCTACCGCCAAGTCCACCCGGTCTATCGCTCACAAAATAAAGTGTTTGCCCATCTCTAGATAAACAAGCGTGGGTTTCCCAATATTCTGTGTTAATATTCGAGCCAAATTTTTGTGGAATTGTCCAGTCCCTTCCATCAAACGATGAATAAAACAAATCTCCATTACCCACATCACCACGATAAATAATAAGTGTTTGTCCATCGGGTGTTAAACTTACAGTTGCCTCATGCCCACCTGTATTAATAAACGGGCTGATTGAAACAGGTTTACTCCACTTTCCTTTAGCATCTTTATAAGATACCACAATATCTTCGTAATACATGCCATCGGGGGCTCTTTCTCCACCTGTAGTAGTTGGTCGGCGTGTGGTGTAATAAAGCACTTGCTCATCAGCTGTAATTACCGGAGAGTAATCGGGATACTCGCTATTTACGCTATCGCCAAGGTTATACAGGGTTACATTTAGTGGTGTGGCTAATATCGTTTTAGCATTTTGAACTTGTTTTTTAAAGTGTTGGATTACGGCATGCTCTTCTTTATCTTTTGGTTTTACAAACGATTCATAAGTGTCGTACATTTTCATAGCATCATCTAACCTACCATCTAAATGATACGATTGACCTAAATAAAAATAAGACTGAATGGGTGCCTTGTTAAAACCTGGGTCATCATCTAAATAGCGCCTGCTAACATCTAAAATGGCTTTTTCTAAATAATTTTCGGCTAAATGTTTAAATGTAGCACTGTTTAAATAACAGAAACCAACTTTAAAATTAATGTTAGCATTAGTAGAGTCATATTTGTAAGCAAATAAAAAATATTTTAGAGCTACATCATATTCGTTATCGCCCATATTAAGGCATCCTTCATTAAAATTTTTTCGGTACGAACCTTTATCGGCAATAATTTGTGCAAATGCAAGATGACTTATAGTAACAGAAAACAAAAAGGCAATAACTAGTTTCTTCATTTATGTGGTTTGTTTTAATGTGCAAATGTAATAAAATCGCTTTTTAAGCGACAAATTGTTTAAAAAGGACGATTAATGTCAAAATCCTCCATATAATCAGCCACTCTTCTTAAAAAACTACCGCCTAAAGAGCCATCAACTACACGGTGGTCATATGACAATGAAAGGAACATCATGTGTCTTATAGCAATTACATCGCCTTGAGGGGTTTCAAGAACAGCAGGTTTCTTTTTAATAGTACCCGTTGCCAAAATAGCCACTTGTGGCTGATTGATAATTGGAGTACCCATTACGTTACCAAAGCCACCTACGTTGGTTAAAGTAAATGTACCACCCTGTATATCGTCTGGGTTAAGTTTGTTGGCGCGTGCACGGTTCGCTAAATCGTTTACCGCTTTAGTTAAACCAACTAAATTGCGTTCGTCAGCATTTTTAATAACCGGTACAATTAGGTTGCCGCTTGGTAAAGCCGCCGCCATGCCTATATTAATGTTTTTTCGTTTTACAATATTTGTGCCGTCAACCGAAACATTTACCATTGGATAATCTTTAATGGCTTTTGCCACTGCCTCAACAAACAGCGGCGTGAAAGTCATTTTTTCGCCTTCACGTTTTTCAAACTGAGATTTAATTTTATCTCTCCATAAAACCATGTTGGTTACATCGGCTTCAACAAACGAAGTTACATGCGGAGATACATGCTTACTCATTACCATGTGGTCGGCAATAAGTTTACGCATTCTATCCATTTCAATAATTTCATCGCCCGCCATTAATGATACAGCAGGTTTATTGATAACTGGTGCTGCACTTGCTGTTTGCCCGTTGCTTGGTTTAGCAGCGGGTTTTTCAATGCGTTCTTCAACAACTTGTTGCGAACCACGATTAGGAATGTATGATAGGATATCTGTTTTTGTAACACGGCCATCTTTACCGCTGCCGGCAATTTTTTCAAGCTCTTGTACAGATATGCCTTCTTCTTTAGCAATGTTTTTTACCAAAGGAGAATAGAAACGATTTGATTGAGAAAAATCATAATGTGCAGCATGTGCAACTTCTTTTACAGGAGATGTTGTTTGAGTGCTTGCCGCTACCAAAGTTACCGCAGGGACTGATGCCTGAGGTGAGCTTGCCATTGCATTTACATCAGATGATATAAGCGCAATTACAGTACCCACTTGCACAACATCGCCTTCTTTAAAAAGTTTTTTTGTAAGTACGCCTTCAAACGAAGAGGGGATTTCGCTATCAACCTTATCAGTAGCAATTTCTAAAACTGTTTCATCAATTTTAATTTTATCGCCCTCGTTTTTTACCCATTTAATAATTGTTGCCTCGGCAACACTTTCACCCATTTTAGGCATTATTAACTCGTACTGTGCCATGATATTTTACTTTTTTGTAAGACGGGCAAATATACAGTATTTAGCTATATGTGCAAGGGATTTTGATGTAAGGAAAATGCTATTTTTTGTAAAAAATTAAAGCTGATTTTTTAGCCCAACTAAAAAGGATTTTAGTTTATTAAGACTTTCAATGGCCTCTAGGTTTTTGTTTATCTCCTGAGCCGGTTTTTGCTTTAGTTTTTCTTTAGCACCCTGCAGGGTAAAGCCCTTTTCTTTTACCAAATGGTATACCAACCTAATGTTTTCAATGTCTTTTTTGGTATAGGTGCGGTTTCCCTTTGCTGTTTTGCGGGGTTTTAGGAAATCGAACTCTTTTTCCCAAAAACGAATAAGTGAGGCATTTACCTTAAATAAATCGGCAACTTCGGTAATGCTGTAAAATAATTTGTCGGGAGTTTCCTCGTCCATAAAACCAAAAATAATACAAAGGCAACTTATTTGCTAAACCGAATGATAACAATTTACTAACTGAATAGCTTGCATGGCCTCTTTAACGTCATGCACCCTTAAAATGTTTGCGCCATTAAGCAAGGCAAGGGTGTTTACAACACTGGTACCATTCAACGCGTTTTCGGGCTTAGTGCCAATAACCTTATTTATCATTGATTTGCGTGAAACCCCTGCCAAAATTGGAAATTTTAGCTCTTCAAACTTTTTTAACTGCGTCAGTAATTCGTAGTTATGCTCAAGTGTTTTGCCAAAACCAAAACCAACATCTAAAATTAATTGCTCTATACCTTTTTGCTGGGCAGTTTTTATTTGCCCGGTAAAAAAATCAAACACATCAGTAACCACGTTTTTATACTGTGGGTTTTGCTGCATGGTTTGCGGTGTGCCTTTTGTGTGCATGAGCACATAAGGCAACTTCAGTTTACCAACTGTTTCAAGCATGTTTATATCAAAGGTTCCGCCCGATATATCATTAATAACATCAGCCCCTTCGTTAGCAGCGGCAATTGCTATGTTGCTTCTAGATGTATCTACTGAAATAAAAGTATTTGGAAATGTTTTGCGTAATAATTTTAAAGCTGGAATTAAGCGTGCCAGCTCTTCCTCTTCAGTCACCTCGGTTGCATTTGGCTTAGTAGATACTGCACCCATATCTAAAATAACCGCACCCTCTTTAACGTGTTTTTCGGCTTTGGTTAGTAAATCTTTTTCAGTCTGTAATGTGTCTCCATCGTAAAAAGAATCGGGGGTAAGGTTTAAAATGCCCATTACCACAGGTTTTTTCAGGCTAAGGCTTTTTCCGTTAGCTTGTAAATTAAATTCTGAATCAAAATTTGTACCTTGCGCCTTCATTTACTTTTTATGACAAATACATCACAACAATACGATTTAGTTGTAAAACAATGCAAAGATATTTTTTTAAAGAAGATGCACGATTATGGTACGGCATGGCGTGTGTTGCGCACCTCATCCTTAACCGACCAAATTTTTATTAAAGCCCAGCGTATACGCAGTATTGAGCAAAAAGGCACGCAAAGGGTAGAGGAAAATATTTCATCAGAATATATTGGCATTATTAATTACTGTGTTATATCGCTTATACAGCACCATTTAACTAATGATACGCGTATGGAGTTGCCCGCCAACGAGGTTACGGCTTTGTTTGAAAAACATATCCATGAAACCAAAAGTTTAATGGAAAATAAAAACCATGATTATGGTGAGGCATGGCGCGATATGCGTGTAAGCTCGTTAACAGATTTAATTTTAATGAAAATTTTGCGTGTTAAACAAATTGAGGATATGGGTGGTAAAACCTTAATATCTGAAGGGGTTGATGCTAATTACCAGGATATGATTAACTATGCCGTGTTTGCCTTAATTAAATTAAAAGAGCAAAGCGAAAAAGCTTAACGGGAAATCAGATTATTTGTTTTTCATTAATTTATTGAAAGCGTTCTCAATATACTTTTCTGATGTAATTAAAGCATTTTGTATACGTTTTGCATAATGTATGCTATCTACTACCTCTTTATTCTTTTGGTGTAATTTTTCATAAGCCTTATCAACCAATATTTTTTGGTCTTCTACAACTTTTTTCTGTTCTTCAATAACTATGTTTTGCTTTTGGGTTATTTTAAATCTGTTAAAAATAAATATAGCAAATATGATAACTAATAGCAATAAACCAGCAACTGCATAAGTAACAAGTTGTTGCCTTTTTTCTTCTTCTACAACAATTACTTCCTGAGCATAAGCCTTAGCTTTTAATTCAGCTTCTTTTTTCTGAACTTCATATTCGGTTTTTAAATCTCCAATTCGTTTTATATTATCTGCACTAAAAATACTATCTGTTAAAGATTTAAATAAAACATAATTGTCATAAGCTTCTTTATACTGATTTGTTTTTGCGTATGCCGTAGCTATACTTTCATAAGAAATACGCTCTTGTTCTATATTTCCAATTTCTTTATTAATATGTAAGCCTAAATAACCATAATGAAGTGCCAATTTGTAATTTAATGTTTTGTTATATAGCTCTGCCATATCATTAAAACAGCCACCTAAACCTTGTTTATCTTTAATTTCTTCTCTTATTTTTAAAGCCTTCAAATAACAATCTAAGGCCTTAACATAATCACCTTTATACTTATATATAATGCCAATGTTATTGTAACAATTGCCTATGCCTTGTTTGTCCCCAATTTCTTGCCTTATTTTTAATGATTTTAAATCGTAATCCAAAGCTTTTGAAAACATAGATTGTTTACGATAAGCTTCTCCAATATTACTATAAGATGCTGCTATTAGTTGCTTATCGCCGACTTCTTCAAAATATTTTAAAGACTTCAGGTAGTATTCTAACGATTTATTATAATCTTTTTGATATTGAGAAATGTTACCCAAATTGCCATAACATTTTCCAATGCCTTGGTTATCACCAATGTCTTCAAATGCTTTTAATGATTGTAAGTAGTACTCAAATGCTTTAGGGTAATTAGATTGGTTGATATAAATATTTCCAATGTTTTTATACCCGTTTGCCTCACCTTTTTTAAAGGCTAATTTTATGCTAATATTTATGGCTTCGCTAGCATATTTTAATGATTTTTCATGCTCACCTGTATTATTAAGTTGTCGACTAAGTTTGTTTAAAGTGTTTATTTTGTTGGTATCGTCTTTAGCGTTTTTTAAAACTATGTTTAGGGAATCTAAATTCTGTGCAACAGAAAAAAAAGAAATTGCAATTAAAATCAGTATAAACAAGTGTTTTTTCATCACTCAAATCTAATAAAAGATTGTTTCTCATAGGCTCTAATAATTCCCAATTATTGTTTTTTGATTTTTTACTAGTTAGGCTGGCTTAATATTATAAATCGAATCTACTTTTTAGTTTTAAAAGTGGCTTTTCAATTAAATTCCATGACAGAATTGCTATTGTTAATGTAATTATAAAGCAAATGACAAACAGGACTATTTTACTTTCAATTAATGGTAAATGAAACTTAGAATAAATGTAATTAAAAAAAAACGGAACAGGTTTATGAAAAAGATATATACCATAGCTAATTTTACCTATATATTGCAATCTCTTATAGTTAAGAATTGGGTTTAGGAAAGTTGCTGTAGAATCTATACAAATATATACTGCGCAAACTGCCATCATTGCTAATGACAATGGCAATAAAAATAAATAGAAGTTTCCTGACGCAGATAGTACAATTGAAATAAGTAAAACAATAGCAAATATATATTGCACATATTTATTAAGAAAAGTTATTATCTTTAAATTATTATAGAAAATAATATAACTAAGTAAAGCACCTGTGCCAAGTGTATCAAATCTAATAAAGGTAACACCTAATATTGTTCCTGTTCCTGCATATGTTGTAATGAAATAAATTCTTGATAAGAACCCAACAAGTATTATAATCATAATTATGGGTAATTCAAATCTTTTAGAAATAAATAAAATTAATAGAGGCCAAAAAAAATAGAATTGCTCTTCTACTGCTAATGACCATGTATGGAATAATAAAGGGCTTTGATATCCTTTAGTGTAAAATAAATAATTTTGAGTATAAGTAAAATAATGCCAAATGTTTCCTTTATCACACAAATAAAGCCCGCCTATTAAACTTATAATGGCTAATAGAGTTAAAAATATGTAATAGATGGGAAATAATCTTAAAGCGCGTTTAATTACAAAATTTACATATAATTTTTTCCTTGAGATATTTGAATTATGTTTTTGCTTAAGTAAAATATATGTGATTAAAAACCCAGAGATAACAAAAAAAACCTCCACACCATATCTGCCGTACTCAAAAAAAGGCAATTTTAAATCAGAAGTATAATGGCAAATTACAACCATTAATGCTGCTATACCTCTTAAGGCATCTAGTTTAGGAAGATAATTTAGGCGGAAACTCACGGTATATTAGTTGTATATAAAGGTATTAAATTATTCCAAAAGTATTAGAGTAAAAAAAACACTGTTTAATCATTTTATTGGGTTAAGGTGAAAACAAGTATACAGTATTGTAAGTGTGAAATAAAGGCCGTTTCTTTAAATGATGCAATTAATGTTTATGGCAGAAGGGTTTGTAAAATTTGTTACTAATAAACTCTAAAACTGAAAGCTTTTGAATTGTTTTTTTCTAATCAAAACACAAGATTATCTACCACAACCTATAAATGTTAAATTGAGCATTAAAAGCTCATTTTTTTACCTTAATAAGATTTTTGAAACCCATGAAACCCTAATAGACACTATTAAACAAAATAAATTTGCATAAAGGCACAGAATATCTATTTTTGCACCTCTAATTTTTGCTCCTATAGCTCAGTTGGTTAGAGCATCAGACTCATAATCTGAGGGTCCTTGGTTCGAGCCCAAGTGGGAGCACAGCTAAGAAACCTCTTGTATTTTTACAAGAGGTTTTTTCTTTTAAGAAACCCTGTTTTGTAAAAAGTATATCTACAAACAATTTGGGATAGTTAGGCAAAATGAATAAAGGAATACTTGCTACACATAAATAAAAAGATGAAGTAAAACTTTGCCTTTTTTGTACTAAAACTGAAGTTAGTTATCTTAAACCTGCCAAAAGACACTAATTAAATTAATAAAAAAACTATTTTAGCCACCATGATAAATAGGCGGATATTTGTTTTTATTTTATTTTATGGATTTTCTATCGGGTTGTTTTCTCAACTATCCGTAAAGGATGCTAAGTTTTTGACTAACATGGGCGATGAAAAATTAATTTATCTCCCTTTAGATTTAGATAGTTCGGTAACAAACGGAATTGAAATACCGACTAAAAAGCAAACAAAAAATGGGTATTTTAATTTTTCTTTCAAAATAAAAAATACATCAAAAAATGAGCAAAAGTTTTTTTACAAAATATATTATCAAAACGAAAGTTATAAGTTTGATGATGCAGTAGATTATGCTTCGGAAAATTTTTATGGAAGCTGGGAGGATACCAAAGTAATTTATAAGCTTACCAAACTCTTATCAGTTAATGAAGAGGTTGAAATACAGGACAGTTTTAAAATTGTTGGTAACCCTAGAAACGAAAGGATTTTTTATGGTGCCCCTTCGTTAAAATGCATGACCACTCAGGAGAAGATAAAAGGTGTTATAGACTATATTTATACTGAACCTAAATGGATGGCTTTAATAAAAGAGCATGCCGTAAAAAACAAAGTTACTTTTGAAGAACAGTTGTATGCTGATGCCATGTGGGCTATTAATGATAAAAAACAGCAGGACACCACATCTAACAATCGGTGGAAACGAAACCCCCGAGTTGGCACTTATCAGTTTATGCTAATTGCTACTACTGCGGAAGATTTACAAAAAATGCCGGCAGAGGTAAAGGATATTTCGCGAAATGATGCTAAAGGTAGATTTGTAAATCCGTTTGGATATTTTAAAAAAATAAAAACTACTGACCTTAAAAATACCTTAGTTATAGAACCATCTAAAAAATTAAAAGTAAGTGCAAAAATTGACCTCTCGAAAGGGGTTTATATTAACCCCGAAAATTTTAGTAAAGGTGATTATGCAAAAACATATTATAATGATAAGTGTAGTGATAATATTGATTTGTATAAAAATGCGCAAACTGATTTATTTATTCATTACGTAAATCGCAACTATGTTTTACATAATATACCTGAGGTGTGGGATGTAACGGATGAAAATTATTCGAGGAGCGATTATGCAGAAATGATAAAAAAATATGAAAAATCGGATAAATTAATAGATACGTATGTGCATGTAACCGATTGCCCTTGCAAAAACGTATTGGTTAACCCAAAGGAAAAAAGTGTTTACTTAAAAAACCCTGCAACTAGAGCTGGAGAATATAAAAAAGAGCATGTTGGTATACGAACTCGAATAGGCTTTACTTATGGTAAATTTATTGCTAAAATAAAATTTCCGGAAATGCTGAGCGCCGATAATGTTTGGAACGGCATTACAAACGCTTTTTGGATGATAGCCCAAGATGTAAATGCAAACTGGAACATGCGCAGACCCTGCAATGCTGATATAGCCTATATTCCAAAATTTATACCCGATAATGAAGATGCGTTGAAAATGAGCGAGCGACAAAACCCATATTCTGAAATAGATTTTGAAATAGTTAAAGAGTCGCAGTTTTGGCCGATAGCATCGTATAATAAAAATATGAAATTATATAAAACAGATAAGCCTGCAGATAATAAAAACGTAATGGTTACATGCACCAATTGGGATTTAGCTTGTCACGAACCGAAAGATTTTAGTGTGGGTGCTGTAGAAAAAAAAGTTAATGGCAAATCGTATTTATTTAACCGATGGGCTCATTATTATAAAGCACTTACCACAAAAATACCTGTTGACCACGATAAAATGTTTAAAGCACCTTATTATTATTTTGAAATAGAATGGACGCCCGAAAAAATAACCTGGCGCATAGGGCCTGAAAAAAATAAAATGCACATGATATGTGAAATGGATAATAATGTTACGGCTATTCCTAATAACCAAATGCTGATGATTATTACGCAAGAATGGCACAACCAGGAGTGGTGGCCAACAACACCGTTTAAACAAAATTTTATTCCTTTTCCTAAAAATGATATTATTGGTAAAGTATTAGAACTTGAAGTAGAGTAAAAACATGGTTTTTAGCAATGTTATATTTCTGGTATATTTTCTTCCTGCTTTTTTGCTTGTTTATTTTTTAACCCCAACAAAGTTTAAAAATTATACTTTATTAGCCTCCAGCATTTTGTTTTATGCCTGGGGCGCACCCAAATTTATATTTGTTATTTTGGCAACTACCACTGTTGATTTTTATTTTGTTCAGTTGCTTTATAAGGCTACTACGGAGAAAAAACGAAAGCTGTTTTTGGTTCTTTCTTTGTGCCTTAATGTAGGTTTGCTTTTTTATTTTAAGTACTGTAATTTTTTTATTGATAATGTAAATCAGGTATTAGGAATTTTAGGCGCCACACAAATTATTTGGACAAAAGTTATTTTACCTATAGGTATATCTTTTTACACGTTTGAAAGCATTACTTATGTGGTGGATGTGTACCGAAGGATACACAAACCGTTGAATAGTTTTTTACAATATCAGTTATATATTATTTTGTTTCCTAAACTAATTGCCGGACCCATTATTCGTTATCATGAAATATCGGACCAAATAGCCGACCGAAGTGCTAATGATACGATAGATAATAAGTTAACTGGTTTTTACAGATTTACACTTGGGCTTGCCAAAAAAGTGCTTATAGCAAATGTAATGGCGGTAAAAGCCGATGAGGTTTTTATTATGCCGCTTACAAATCTTACTACAAGTGCCGCATGGGTGGGTATGTTGGCTTACACTTTTCAGATATATTTTGATTTTTCGGGTTATAGCGATATGGCCATTGGATTAGGAAAAATGATTGGGTTTAAGTTCCCTGAAAATTTTAACAATCCATATACCTCAAAAAGCATTACTGAGTTTTGGCGCAGGTGGCACATGACCCTTGGCAACTGGATGAAAAACTATTTGTATATACCCTTAGGAGGAAACAAAGTAAAAAACAAAACCAGATTGTATTTTAATTTGTGGCTTGTTTTTCTTGCCTCGGGGTTTTGGCATGGTGCCGCATGGACCTTTATTATATGGGGCGTGTACCACGGATTTTTTTTGGTACTGGAAAGAGTGTTCCTTGGCAAACTGCTAGAAAAAATTGGCAAACTGCCGGCTACTCTATTTACATTTATAGTGGTGGCTATAGGCTGGGTTTTGTTTAGGGCAGATACTATGATGCATGCTTTAGGTTTTATAAAGAGGTTGTTTACTTTTAATTTTGAAACATCATTACTTAATATGGATAATGAATTTAAATTCATTTTTTTACTGGCGGTTGTTTTTTCATTTTTTACCAGTTTTAAATTGGGAGAAAAAATACAAGAGAAGATTTATTTTTCTTATTATAATGTGTTAGGCAATTTTACCTTTACCCTTGTTGCTTGTTGTTTGTTTACTATTTGTTTGGCTTCTATTACCTCATCAGGATTTAACCCATTTATTTATTTTAGATTTTGATGAATAAACTGAAAGGGGCTTTATTAGCTTTTATATTACTTTTTATAAGTTGCTTTTATTTTGAGCAACAATTTGGTTTTATTAAACTAAAACCATTAGATGGCATTAAGGAGTTAGCCCGCAAGCCAAAACCCACAATAGCTAATGTTTCAATGGGGTCTTATCAGGATTCATTAAACAACTATTTAAATGAAAATTTGGGCTTCAGATCTTATTTAGTGCGCATGCTAAATCAATTGCAGTTTAGTTTATTTAACACCACAAAAGCACCGGGTGTGGTTATCGGTAAAAACGGAATGCTCTTTATAGAATCGTATATCAATAATTATATCGGGATAAACTTCGTTGGACAGACAAAAGCAGATGAACTCATAAAAAAAACAAAGCAGTTACAAGATTCGTTAGCGAAAAACGAAATTGATTTATATGTGGTGTTTGCACCGGGTAAAGCAACTTACTATTCAGAATACATTCCTGATAATTATTTGGCTAGAAAAAAAGATACTACTAATTACAGCTATTACGCAGCTAATTTTATAAAAAGCGGAATTAATTTTATCGATTTTAATAAGTACTATAAAGAGAAAAAAGAAAGTTTTACTTATCCTATTTATCCTGAATATGGTACACATTGGACATCATACGGGGCAGCACTGGCTGTAGACTCAATCATAAAATACATAGAACAAAAAAAGAAAATTGATATGCCCGATTTCACATATCGTGATGTTAGTTTAAGAGATTCATTAAACGAACGCGATTATGATGTAGGCATTTTGCTAAACTTGCCAAAAACACTTGCTCATAAACCCATGCCGTATCCAAAATATAGCTATAATGAAGAAAATAAAGTTAAACCCGACGTGCTTGTGGTTGGCGATAGTTATTGGTGGTGTATGGTTGGTGAAGATATACCGCAACATTTATTTAAAGAAGATGCTTATTGGTTTTATAGTAAGGATATATATATACATAATGTAAAAACAGGAGATGTAAGCTCAGTATCCTTTGCTAAGGAATTAGCCAAAAGAGATGTTATTATACTAATGGCTACCGAGGCTACTTATGATTTGTTTCCATATGGATTCATTGATAAGGCTTATGATATATATTGTTTATTTACCGAAGAAAAACAAAAGCTAATTATCAATAAAATTAATAGTGCGTCCGATTGGAAAAAAGATATTGCAAAAAAAGCAACTGAAAACCATATTAGTGTTGAGGAGCAAATGAAAAAAGATGTTGATTATGTGATACAAACGGATTATACACCAATAAAAAAACCTCAAGACTATAAGATGGGGGATGAATATAATTTACCGGAAGTAGTAAAATATTTAGAAGACACTAAAAATCGAATGAAGAAAACCCCCGAATGGATGGCACAAATTAAATTAAAAGCCAAAGAAAGAAATATTAGCCTGGAAAAAATGATGGACTTAGATGCTAAGTATATGTATGATACTGAAGTAAGGCACAAAAATAAGTAAATGTTACCTATTGGATTAGGGTCCAAGTGGAAGCACAGCTAACAAAACCTCTTGTGTTTTTACAAGAGGCTTTTTGTTTTGCCATAGCATGTAAAATATGTAAGTCTTTCCTATAATTGTGTAAGGGTTTAAAAGGGGAGTTTCTTCAACTTTGTTTTATAAAATTAACTGTATGAAAACCGAAAAAGAACTCACTGCCGATATTTTAAAAATTACAATGACGATAAGGGAGAAGTATCCGGAGTTGTCAAAAAATATAATAGAAATGCCGGTTACAAATTCGGAGGCTATTAGTTCAGCCATAAGTAATAAAAGTCTGCAAGATTACTATGATTCGTTAGTAACCTTATTAAAAAATCACGATGAAACCCATGCAACAAAACAAACCACTAAAATTTAAATAGAAAATGGAAACCTTACATAAAACCGAACACAACCTGCATAGCGAAAAAAATTTCTATAAACAGCATCACCCTTACTACAAACACATGCATAAAGACTGGCGCTTTTGGGTAGGTGTAGTTTTAATTTTGGTTGCCTTAACTATATATACTATGAGCGTCGATTTTACGATACAACCTGCTACGTTGCCGGTAAAATAAATTGAAAACACTATAATCTAATTCCAATAATAGTAACGTCATCAATTTGTTCTAAACTACCTTTCCATTTATCAAAGGTTTTAGCTAATAAGTTTTTTTGTTCTTCTAATTCCTTGCCGCTATGATTAACTAGATGCTCTTCTAATTGCTTGTATTTAAATTTTTTGCCTTTTTCTCCGCCAAATTGATCGGGGTAACCATCAGTCATTAAATAAAGCGTGTCTTTTTTTTGCAAGTCAATAGTATGTGTAGTAAAAGGGGTTGGGTTATCGGTTTTACCAATTGGTTGTTTATCGGCTTTTATTTCTAACATTTCTGAACCACCATTTTTAATGTACCATAATTGGTTGTTAGCACCACTCCATTGTACTTGGTTTGTTTTGATGTTAATGCGGCACATAGATATATCCATGCCGTCTTTTATATCCTCGTGGCTTTTAGCAAAGGTTTGTAAAACAAGCTCACGGGTTTTGTCCAATATTTTTCCGGTATCGCGCAAACCAAATTCGTGTACGGCACGGTGTAGAGCATTACAACAAACCACCGAAACCATAGCGCCAGGCACACCATGTCCGGTACAATCGGCAGCTGCAATTAAAATGGTGTTATCAATTTCTTCCATCCAATAAAAATCACCCGCAACAATGTCTTTTGGTTTATACAAAACAAATGTGTTTGGTAATTTTTCTTTAATAAAATGTAAGGATGGTAAAATAGCATCTTGTAAACGTTGAGCGTAGCGTACGCTTGCTTCAATTTCATCTAAGGCTTCTTTTAAAACAACATTACGCAACTTAAATAATTCTTTTTCTTGCTCCACTTTTTCCATATCGTGGCGCATGCTTAACTGTTTAATTTTTCGCGCACTTTCCTGACTAAAAACTTCTTCTTTGGTTTGATGATATTTTTTATAGAAATCAAGTGCAAGCAACGTGTTGCCCATAGCCTCGTAAATGGTAGATATAATAAGATACACCTGATTAAGTTTTAGCACTATGTTTAATTCTTTTGCCAATTTCTCTGATTGCAAAGCGTAATTAAGTGCTTCTTCAAGTTTGTTTTGTTTAAGATAAAGTTCGGCAAGCTCCGTGTAATTTGTAACAAGCGAATTCTTCATATTATGCTTCTGCCGCATATCGATGCTTTTTTGCTGAAACAAAAAAGCCTTATCAAATTCTTCTCTACGATAATAATAGTTACCTAAATCGGCATACACTTTCGATTCGAGTATATTGTTGTTTTTCCCTTCTAATTTCTTTAAAGCTTTCTGAAATAAATCATAAGCTTTATCAAGCTCATTGGTATCTTTATAAACAACTGCCAATCCAATTGTTAGGCGTGTGTTAATGCCAGTATAATCTGCGCCATATTTAAGTCCGTCAGTAAAAAAATTAATGGCAGCGTCGTAGTCTTTTTGCAAGTAGTGCATTTCTCCTGCCTGATAGTAGGCTATGCAAAGAAATTGCAGATACGATCTGTTTTCTTCTATGTTTAAAATAGAACGTTGAACATACTCCTGTGCTTTATCTAACTGTCCGTTATTTTTAAAATAAATAATCAGTAAAGACTCTGCGGCTCCCTCACCATTTTTATCGTTAATGTTGCGAAAGGCTTCGGCGGTCTCCGATAATTTTTCGAAAGCATTCCCAAAATTTGGAAAAAATGTATAAACAAGCCCTTCTGAAAGTTTGTACCAGCATTGTGCCCGTGCCGATATTTGTTCTGTTTTTTTTAATCGGATAATAATTTCTTTTAACTCATCTGCAGTAAACAACATCGATTTTTCCCAGAACGACATATAAAATGACAAAAGCTCATCATTTTCTTCAGTAAGAGAATTTAATTTGGTTGATAAGGTTTCGAAAGCACTCATATATAATGGAGGATGCATATAAAGATAAAACTTTTTATATTACTTTTATAAGTGGCTATATAAATTGTTTAAATTTGATATAAAAGGACAACTAAATAACACTAAATGGATTACTTCTTTAAAATAATAGATTCTCCGGTTGGCAAGCTTAAACTGTTTGCTAGCAACAATAGTTTGGTTGGCATCCTCTGGGAAAGAGAAAGGCCAAATAGGACACATATAAAAAGCTCTATCGAAAAAATTGACCATCCAATCCTTGTAGAAACTGAGCGTCAGTTAAACGAATATTTTAACGGCGAAAGAAAGGAGTTTGAGATAAAGCTTGAATTTATTGGTACCGATTTTCAGAAGCAAGTGTGGGAAGCTTTATTAACTATACCGTATGGCGAAACAAGAAGTTATGGGCAAATAGCGGCACAGTTAAACAATCCAAAATCGGTAAGGGCGGTTGGTGCTGCCAACGGAAAAAATCCTATCTCTATTATTGCACCTTGTCATCGTGTTATTGGCGCATCTGGCGACTTAACAGGCTTTGCGGGAGGAATGGAGAATAAAGAACTCTTATTGAAATTAGAAAAGTGCAAAATAAATTTTACGAGTAAGAGCGCACAATTAGAAATGTTTGAATAATAAAACAAACAGATGAAAAACATATTACTAATTCTAGCGCTTGTAACAACCTTTGGTTTAGGTTTTTTTTGTCATTCGTTAATTACACAACAAGCAAACAACAAGGTTAAAAAAATGGAAACTAACCATGTAACAAAAAAAGTAACCGGCATTGGCGGCATATTTTTTAAATGCAAAGAACCCGCTAAAGTTAAAGACTGGTATAAAACACATTTAGGTTTTGATACCGATGATTATGGCGCACGTTTTGAGTGGTTAGAAAAGGATGATACAACAAAAAAAGGCGTAACACAATGGAGCCTTTTTAAGGAAACTGGAAATTATTTTGCCCCATCAACTAAAGAGTTTATGATTAATTATCGGGTTGAAAACCTGGTTAATTTGGTTGAACAACTTAAAAAAGAGGGGGTTGCCATTGTTGACAAAGTTGAAACTTACGACTATGGTAAATTTGTACATATAATGGATATAGAAGGCAACAAAATTGAGTTATGGGAGCCCAATTTTGATTATGGGAAAACGAAGAAAAAGCCTTAATTTTTACTCACAAAAAACTTATCAGAATAATCCAGATTAATTCTGGAATTAACTCTGTTTTACCATGTAAGAAAAACAATAAAGTTGTGTTTTTAATGAAATTTTGGCTTTTAAATTAAATTCATATATTTATTCGCCTATCTAAACAACAAAACAGATGAAAAAAATATTTATCACACTAATTGCTTTTGTATTTTGTTTTACGCTGCAAGCACAAGATACCGTTAAAATAAAAACCGCTTTAACGCCAGAGCAAGAAGCTGAAAATGCTTATAACATGGGTTTAGAAACAATGGGTAAAAAAGAGTATCCGGCGGCTATTGATAATTTCACCAAAGCTGTAACACTTAATCCAACTTTTGAAAAAGCTTTTTTAAGTCGTGGTTTTGCTAAGTACGAAAGCAAAAACAACGCAGGTGCCATTGAAGACTTTAATTTGGCTAATGCCATAAAACCATCGGCTGATGCTTATTTTGGTAAGGGCGAAAGTTTTTATAACCTGGGTAAAAAAGATTCTGCGGCACAAAATTTAGAGAAGGCCGTTGCACTTGATAATAAATTAGCCAAAGCATTCTATTTGCACGGACAAATAAAATTTGAAGCCAAAGAATATAAAGATGCTATTAGTGATTATGACAAAGCCATTGCAGTAAAATCTGATTATGCTTATGCCTATAACGATAGAGGGTCGGCAAAAAAACAATTGGGTGATGAACCGGGTGCTGTTGCCGATTATGATAAAGCAGTTGCTGCCGATGGCAAATTATATATTGCTCTAAATAATTTAGGCTCGGCTAAGCGTAGTAAAGGTGATAACGCAGGTGCTATAGATGCTTACAATAAAGCTATTGCAGCAAAACCCGATTATTATTTAGCCTTAAATAACCGAGGCTCGGCTAAATTAAATAGTGGCGATGTAATGGGCGCCATAGGCGATTTTAATGCCGCTTTAAAAATAAAAGCTGATTATGTTTTGGCAATGAATAATCTGGCATCGGCCTACATAAAAAAACAAGATTTTAAAAGTGCTGAAAGTTGGTGTACCAAAGCGCTGATTGTTGATGAAAATGCCGGTGCCGTTTATATAAACCGTGGCATTGCCCGCCAAATGCTAAAAGATGAATCAGGTGCCTGTTCTGATTGGAAACAAGCTGCCAAATTGGGCATGGCTGTGGGTAAAAATTATTCAAGTGGTTTGTGCGATTAATTTATTTTTATAACACATAGTATGAAAAATTTTAAAAAAATAATTGGGTTGTTTCTTTGCATAACTGCATTTGGTTTTTTAACCCATGCGCAAAGTGTACCTTTTGATAAGGTGCATTTTCCTAATCAAAAAGACCAACTAAAAGAAGCTAAAAAAGCTTTCGATGATGGCAAAGATGCTTATGATATTGGAAGAAAAGAGTACGATTTTTTATTGGAACAATATATTGCCATACACAAATACTATCCTGTAAGCAGGCATGATTATGCACATTCAGGCGATATTTATTTTCAGCAGGCATTGCCTTTGTTAGAAAAAGCGCAAGCTTTAAACCCTAATAACGACCAACTTAATTTTATGTTGGGTTTTATTTATTTTGTATTTGAACCTCGCTCAGAAAAAGCACTTAAGTGTTTAGAAACCGCTTATAAATTAAACCCAACGGCTAACGAACCCGATGACGTGTATTTATTGGCTTGGGGAAATCAATTAAATTTAAATTGGGATGAAGCCATTAAATACTACGAGCTTGCAAAAACTTATGTTAGCACAAAAGCAAAAGATAACGCCCCTTTTTTAGAAGAACTAACTAAAAAAATAGGCGAGTGCAGAAGCGGAAAAGAATTTATGGCACATCCGGTACGTACTTTTATAGATAATTTAGGTTCTTCTATCAACACCGTATTTCCTGAGTATAGTGCGTTTATTAATGCGGATGAGTCTACCATTATTTTTACTTCGTGCCGGGATAACTCTACAGGTGGAAAAAAAGATGAGAATGGCGCCTATTATGAAGATATATACTTGTCAAACAAAATTAATGGCCAGTGGATTCCGGCTCAAAACATGGGCCCAGCTATTAATACAGAAGATCACGATGCAACGGCAGGTTTATCGGCTGA
>Ga0207046_10041_pt1 | contig 35784 bp, 32 predicted proteins | sample Alteio_BWMinCont_66_FD_153303 | JGI IMG/M metagenome (GOLD analysis project Ga0207046, IMG submission 153303) | Enriched cells from forest soil in Barre Woods Harvard Forest LTER site, Petersham, Massachusetts, United States -... | ecosystem: Environmental > Terrestrial > Soil > Temperate forest >...
CGCTGCTGGATCTGACACTGTTAATTCTGTCCTCTTTGGGGTAGAATAAGGGAATGGACACTACAGAATATACTCCGGCACAGGCTTCGGCAGTTGCGAATCTGCCGCTTCCCGCCGTTCATAAGCTTATCGAACGTCGCCTCATTCGCCCGCGACGGCTTCGCACCGGCCGTTCCGTCCAACGAATGCTCAGCCGCGGGCAAGTACTGTATCTACGCCTCGAAGCGGAAGGTGTGCGACTCTTGCCGCTGGCCTCTCGCCGAGCGATCGCCAAGCAGATTGAATCGTCTCCCGAAATTGACGCCGTAGTTCTTACGGAGGGTTCAGCCGTGGTGATTCAAGTGAAGTCAGTGCGGCTGGAACTCGACCTGGATCTGCGGAAACTCGAGCGTGCAGAGGGCATGATCGTTTCCGACCCCGAGACAATGCGTGGTACGCCTGTCTATCGCGGGACTCGTATTCCAGTCGACCTCATTGCCGATATGTTGAGCCAAGGAGCGACACCAGAGGAGATTCTCGCCGGCTACCCAGCTCTGGATCGCGAGAAGGTCGAGCTCGCTCCGCTTTACGTGCGAGCCTTCCCGCGCCGAGGCCGTCCGGCATTTCGCCCCTGGGCGAAACGAAAACCGATTCGTGCAACCCGGCCTGGCCGCGCCCTTGTGGGGTGACAGTGAAGCTTTTGATCGATGAATGCCTACACACATCCTTGGCCGAACTAGCACACGCAGCGGGTCACCTGGCAGATCATGTCAATTATCTCGGGCTCGGCAGTTCGAAAGACTGGCAACTCATGGCCACCATCCGCGCACAGGACTACACATTCGTCACCCGTCACCAACAACCGTTCCGATTTTCTAGCTCTTCACGGACAGGAACCGTTGCATGCCGAAGTGATCATTATTGTTCCCAGCGTGACGCCTGCTCGTCAGCGAGAACTCTTCAGCGCGGCGCTCGAACATGTCGGCGCACGGGATCTGACCAATACTGTCGTTGAGGTCGAGTATGCAGGAAATCGGATCGTGTGTTCTGAGTACGCTCTGCCAGAAGCAGCCGAATGACCCCGATTGCTCAGCGAAAATGTGCACCATCCGGGGTTGCCGTTCCTGGGCGTACCGGATTCGTTAGCCCTTCATCATCGCCGCGGAAACATCATCGCCCGAGACAGCAGAGTCGGGATGCGCGAATAAAGGCACCCTTCGCTGGGCTGTTCGCAGCCCGCCCAAAAACATATGAATTCGGGTCTCCAGAATTTGCACCAGGAAGTCGCCTGCAATCACTGAGTTGTACCAGCCTCCACTGGTTTTTGGGCATCAAGGCGACTGCACCTTGTTCAGAGCTTGCCCAGCCAGTTCGATTCCGGGGACCGGATCGCACCACGCGCGTATACCAGTTTGGTCTATCGCTAGCCGCTTGAAGAGAGTTCTAAAAATTGGCAATCCTTCATTCTCTGATCGAAAAATCAGACATACGCGCTCTTGCAAAACCAGGAAACTCACGACGAGAGTGGTGGCGCACAAAAGTCCCTTATGGCGTCTAATGAGACGTAGAAAGCTGACGGGACAGGGGTGTCTATCATGAGCAAGTCACTGCAAAACATAACCTTAGCCTTCCTTCTGCTAGCGACGCTCCCCTGCCCGTGGGCGCAAACTCCCCCTCAAAACCTCGCTAAGCCTCCCAGTTCTAGAGAGCACGCCGCCATATTGATCTTCGACGGCGTACAGATCATCGATTACGCGGGGCCATGGGAAATCCTCGATTCGGAATTCGATGTATTCACAGTCTCGGAGAAACTGGATCCCATCACGACATCGGGGGGTATGCGCGTTAACCCGCGCTATACCTTCGAGAATTCTCCCAGGGCGGAAATACTGGTCGTGCCGGGAGGTGGCAGCAGCCGTGTGGGTGGGCCGGGCGTCGGAAGCCAAATGGCCAACCCGAAGGCGCTTCGTGGGGTGCAGGAAGAAGCCAGGGATGCACATTATGTAATGTCCGTGTGCAATGGCGCATTTATATTGGCGCAAGCTGGAGTCCTCGATGGGCAAACCGCGACCACAACAGCAGGATTCATTGATCTGCTGAAGACAGCGGCGCCACGAACAAAAGTCGTGGCAGACCAACGGTTCGTGGATAACGGTAAGATTATCACTACGGCCGGGCTATCGTCCGGCATCGATGGCGCGCTGCACATTATTGATCGAGTGTTTGGGAGAGGGGAGTCACAGTTCGTGGCCGTAAACACAGAATACAACTGGGAGCCCAGCGGCCAGTTCGTTCGGGCACAGCTTGGAGATATGCCCATGTTGAATACATTCGTGCAACTGAGGTTCCAACTGCATGCCCGGCCGGTGCGGTACGACACCTCCCGTCAGTTTTGGCACAGTGAGTGGTCGGTTGAAACTAAGCAGTCCGTTCATGATGTCATGGCCGCGCTCAGTGATACCGTAGCAAATCGGGATCACTGGAGCCGAGTTAACACGAGGAGCGACGACGAAAGCACGAGCCAATGGGTAATTTCGAGTGGCACGTGGGGTAATTGGAAAGCATCCGTTCATACCGAAGCCGCGTCCAGCGGCGCCGGTCAATTGAAAGTTATCATAAGTGTGGACCGGACCTGAACGAGAGCCTTGCAGTTGATACGTTCTCGCGCCTTGGCTCCACAACTTCCGCCGACTGGTCAGCCGTTGGGAACATCACGAAAGCAACTTCCTCGGCAGGCTGCAACTCGGCTGCCTCGTTATCCTCTTGAAGCATTTATGAGATGGCTTCTAGTTAATGACTCCGAAGTAGGTCAGCAATCCCTTCGCACTTCGTCCGAAAGCCGAGCCATCTGGAAGGACTCGCAATCATTTTCTCGTGGCGGGCTTGCCGTTTCAGTATCAAGCAGTGTCCCGCCGATGGTTCTACTCTCTGACGCATCCAGCCGAACACGCCTATCAATCAAACGACGTAACGCTATAACTACTGAATCTCCGCTTTGCCCTTAACTGCTGAAAACCTGCGCCTGGACCGCCCGCTTCTTCTCCCGCTTCGCTCCGATAAACGCAAACTGCGCGGCCTTGACACCGCGGACGGCCACGCGCCTCGCCCCGCCAGGAAGGGCATTTGCTTTTGATGCACCGCTCTCTGCGGTGCCTCTAGGAAGCAAAAAACGAAACCAACGAAAGGAGTTTTCCCCATGCAACAGCTCAGCAAACAACCTGCTTTCGAACTCGGCCACATCGTCGCAACACCGGGCGCTTTGGCCGCGCTCAAGAAGGCAGGACAACAGCCGAGCGAGTTCCTCACGCGCCACGTCAACCGCGAGTGGGCCGATCTGTCCGACGCGACCGCAAGGAAAACGACTACAGCCTAGAGCACGGGTTCCGGCTCTTGAGCGCCTACCGCACGCACGCTGGCGACAAGTTGTGGATTATCACCGAATCAGAGCGCTCGGTGACCACGCTCTTGCTGCCCGACGAGTATTAAACGCAGAAAGAATCTGAGAAAAGGAGACTACAAAAATGAACGCAACGATGGTAGCAAGTGGAACGAATTTGTCGTTATTGATTTGGTTGACGGACCTCATTCTAGGCAAGGCTAGAGGTAGGTTCAGGCGAAAGCTCAATTCAGAATTCAGGGGCGTTGAATCAACGGAGACGACTGAAGAGGACCACATCACTGCTGGTGTCGCCGCGCGTCAGCACCAACTCCTTTCCGTCTGTAGACCAGTCAAAATCGAAGATACGACCCGATGTGAATTTGGTGAACTGTTTGGGCTCGCCGCCTCCTATCGATTGTTCCCAAATATTTGTTGCGCCGCTTCTGGTGAGGAGGAATTGCAACCTCTGTCCATCATGAGACCAGCGCAATCTATGGATATCACTAGGAACTTTAAAGATCCTCAAAGTTGCGCCCCCACTGGCCGGGATAATGGCCAAAGTGCTGCCTATCGAGGGGAGAGCGTCGTCATACGCATAGGCTAATAGCTTCCCATTCGGGGAAATGGCTAGATGCGGCATGATTTGGTATCCCGGACTCCTGACAATCTCTGCGGTTTCTCCACCCTGGGACGATACGCGCAGGATGGCGTAAGATTTGACTGTGCTGGTAAAAAATATTTGGTGTCCATCGTTCGAACAGGTTGGAGGGCCAATGTCCCCATGGAACAAGGTCGTGGGTTTCAAGCCATCGGCATCGACTCGTACGAGATAGATTGTTCCATCGTGTAGAGAATTGAATACGATAGAGCCGCCGCATGGCGTCGGAGAATACGTATTGCGACTTGCTGTAAGTGGCGAAGGCTCGCTTCCGTCGGTCTTTATAAGCCAAATTCCGCCGTCCTCGCTGCCACCGAGAACGTGTCCGAGGGACATTGACGCCACCCGTATGACGCTCGCCGGGGTCGATGTGATCTGGCGGGCTCTCGATGCGTCGGCGTCCGGTAGCACCCAGACGTTAGAAACCAACCTTGTCGTGATTGCCACTACATTCTTACCGTCGCGGGTAACGTCGATGCCGTCCTGATAGTGCTCAAGATCGTTGGTCAGTCGCACCGTTTTCCCTTGTGGATAGGAAATCGCCCACAACTGCCCGCGTCCGGTTTGATCGAGAACGGCTGCAACCAGGGCGTCACCACGCGCCAGCCAAACTACTCGGCCAATCTCATGCAGGTCAGAGTAAAGTTCACGGACCCTGCCGTCAGCGACCGATACGTCGGCCACTATAAACGGACTTTTTCTCCACGCAGCAGCACGGGCACGGCAATAGTCTTTCCATCCGGCGACCAAGCGGGGCCAGGTTGGAAATCGGATGCTCCGTCTAGGATGGTGGCAAGCGACCGATCGGCGGTTCCATCGGCGTTGGCGATGTGCACTTCAATAATGTTGCGGTCTCCGCTGCCTTGTGTGTAAGCAAACCGCTGGCCGTCAGGTGAAAAGGTCACAGCGGTGTCCGCAAGTTTACCCAAGAGGAGAGGCGCACCGCCCAGCACCGGCACTTTGAATAGATAGTTGTAGATCGCAATTTTTTTACTGGATTGGACGTAATAGATGAAATTGCCGTCGGGAGAAAATGTGAGCCCCAGAAAACTCTGGCGGTCACTATCTGGAAGCAGGATCGGCACATCGCTACGAGTGTCTACGTGCCGGAGGCGTAAACCGGATTCCGGGGCACCCCGTACCGCGTATGCGAGGTAGCGCCCATCGGGAGAAATGGCCACTTGCGCTGCTTTACCGTCGTCCGTTAGTTTGCTGATCTGCAGGTTTTCAAAGCTCATTCTCGGCCCGCGGAAAACCGCGCGATAGGTAACAAGGCCAGCAAAGGTTAAGATTCCGATGGCTGCGGTCGTTCCGGCCAGGATTAATCTCCACCTCCTCCATCCTGTCGTACCGGTGACCCTGGGTAACACATGAACAAATGATTCGGTGGCAGACGACGCATTGCCGCCTTTTCCCCCCGCAGATCCTGGATCATTCGCCGCGACGGGAACACCCGCAGCGGGACCTTCTTTCACTGAGTGTTGGTGTGCGACCTCGGCGACAAAGCGGTATCCGCGCCGCGGTAGAGTCTCTATGTAGCGTGGCCTGTCAGCATTGTCCGCTAGAGCGCCTCGGATTTGGTTAATCGAGAAATTGATGCCACGCTCGAAATCGACAAAGGTGGAGTCGCTCCAGAGGCATCGCTGTATTTCCTCACGCGTGACGACTTGACCGGCGTGTTGAATGAGAAGGAAGAGGACCTTCAGCGGCTGGGGCTGCAGCTTGATCAGCGTGCCGTTCTTGCGAAGTTTAGCCGCTGCGACATCCAGTTCAAAGGAACCAAAGCGAATCATAGGCGAGGGCGGTTGCGGTATGGCCATAGATTACCGGAAATGTAGTTTGAGCGAGTCTAACATTTGGCGCCAGCCGGAATCCTCGCAATCTTCCCCCTGACGAGCCACTCATAACATCCCGGTTCTGAGTGGGTTGCACGCTAAGACGGAACTAACGCAATACAAATAGGCCAGTCATTGCCTCGCCGCGGAACTAAAGCTAGTTTGCCAATTACACACGTCATCCCCAGCGATTGCGACTAAGGATGCCTTGTAAGAACTCAAGGGTTCGCCCTTAGCCGCCCGGCGACGCCTAGAGGAGAGCAACATGAATCTAAGAACTATGCGGTGGCTCGTTCCGATAGCCTTGACTTGCGCCCTGGTGATAGTCGCCAGGACGCCGGCGCAGGAACAGACGGCCAAGCACCATCATTACAAGTTTGTGGATTTGGGTACGTTCGGCGGGCCTCAGAGCTTTATCAGCGGCGAGCCAAGCTACGCCGTCATCAACACTGCCGGAACGGTCGTTGGGGGTGCCGATACCTCCATTCTTACCCCCGAGCCCGCTTGCTACAACCCGATACAGAATCCTGACTGCTTCATCGCCCACGCGTTCGTGCGGAAAGAAGGCAGTCTGAAAGACCTGAGCACTCTTCCCGGCGGGAACTTCAGTTTTGCCGCACAGATCAATCAGCGCGGGCAAATCGCTGGTGTCTCCGAGACCAGCCTGACCGATCCGGCCACAGGAAATCCAGAATTCCACGCCGTGCGTTCCTGTGGCAGAACGGAAAAATGCATGACTTGGGAACGTTAGGTGGGCCGGACAGCTGGGCGATGTACGTGAACGACCGTGGTCAAATCGCGGGAGCGTCTTATACCAGCGATGTCATAGCGGACGCCAAAACGGGGACACCGCAGATCGATGCTTTCCTCTGGGAGAACGGTGCAATGAAGGATCTGGGCAATCTCGGAGGTACAAACAGTCCTTTGGGAGCGCCCGGGATCGCCAATGCCCTCAATAACCGAGGACAAGTCGTTGGCGTAATGACTTTGCCCGGCGACCTGATCAAACATCCTTTTCTCTGGGATGGAGAAAAGCTCTCTGATCTCGGGAGCTTTGGGGGCCGCTACTCTCAAGCCTCAGGAATTAACGATGCGGGAGACGTCGTAGGCTATTCCTATTTCTCAGGGGATCTGGTTAAACACGCGTTTTTGTGGAGAAATGGAGTGATGACGGACCTCGGCACCGTCGGGGCCGATCCCTGCAGCTTTGCTTATAACATCAACGCAAAAGGCCAGATCGCGGGTGGCTCGCAGAACGCCGAGTGCAATCCATTCACGCACGCGGTTCTGTGGGAGAACGGTGAACCTGGTGTTGATTTGAATACGCTCATTTCTGCCGGCACTGATTTGCAACTGACAGTTGCCGATTGGATTAATGATCGCGGAGAGATCGTCGGCCTAGGGCACGCGCCCGGTTGTCCCAATGGCGATAGCTGCGACGCACACGCTTACGTGTTGATCCCCTGCGATCAGGATCATCCTGACATCAAAGGATGCGACTATGAACCTGTGGAAGCGGTGACCGAAGCTCCAGCTCGCACGGAGGAAATCGCTCAGGCACCGGCAACAGCGAACGCAGTCAAGCTGTCCCCCTCCGAAGCGACGACCCGATTTCATTCCATGATGGCGAGTCACAATCGCAAGTTTGGAGTTCTTCACCACGATGAGCCATAGTTGTAATCGGCAGGGCAGCAAGCCCTGAAATGGCTAGGTAAGGATCAGTCGCCAAAGTAGGATGTGTTTTGCCGGAAATTCGACAGGGTACGATCCTCGATTGCAGTCGGATGACGTTAGAGCTTATCGAGCGCGCCAGAACATCGTGTCAACGTGCAAGCCGTCTTTAAGTGCGCGCTTCCCATAGAACAAGGTTTGGCGCAGTTTGATTCACAACTGTCGCTGCTTCTAGAAGTTTTCCATCATCCAAATGTTGCTATTCATACTCCAACCGAGCATCGCCAGATGGCGACCATTAGGGGAAGGAGTCGCGAAGGTGAACAAACCTCCTTCCTGCTTCCACAGAACGTGCGAGTTTCCCAATAAATCGACGCGCATGAGGACGGAGGCGTTCTGGACGCGACTTGATACAAGAAGCCCTTTGCAATTGTTCTCCCAATTCACTGCATCGAGATTCTCCCAACCCTTCACAAGTAAGTTTCTGCGAGGCAGACCCATGAGGGACAACAGGGAAATTGCTCCTTCGGATGTCTTGAGGATTGCGATGTAGGTCCCATCAGGTGAAAGATCCCAAACATAATTAGCGGTCGGATCGATTTCAAATTGAGCGAGCTCTCGACCGCGGCCCCGTAGAACATCGAATGCGGTAAAGATGAGGTGATCGAGTGCTTGGCTCTGCTCCGCGACCACGCACACATTCGCCGGGACCCTGGAGCAAGAGAGAGCTCCATAAAAGTTCGAGCCTGTCACGAGTTGCGGCGACCACCTTGCCGCAAACATAAACTGTGGAGGCCCTCCATCCATCGGGCTGCGCATAACATTGGTTGGCGCGAGAGCCTGCCCCTTCTCTGGTGGAATCATGTAGAGGATTGACCTGCCATCCGGGCTGACGCGAGCCCCCACTATTGGCTCTCGTCCCCCCACAATAGGCAGCTCCATATCTCCGTCAATCGTCTTACTGAATACTCCCGAATGACCTTCGCGCGCGGACAAAAAGACAACCGCCTTGCTATCGGCCGACCAGCCAGAGGGCGCACTCCAGTTTTCGCTCAAAGTAAGACGCCGTGGATTGGAGAGATGCGTCGCATCAGAATCGAGGTCAGCGACGTGCACGCTCGTCTGGCCATCCCACTGCAAGAAGGCCAACCGCTTTCCATCTGCCGTCACGCTCGCGGAAGCTACGCAGGCTCCAGCCCAATTTGTTACTCGTGTTGGTTTTTCCATGGGTTCGCCAGTGCGCGGATCCGGCCGAAATTCCCAGTAATTGCATGTATTTGCGTTATGACCAGACTCCGAAATCGCATACAAAATGCGCCCATCTGCGAGCCACAGGAAATCGTGTGTATCCTGTCCGGCAAGCGAAAGCATCGTCTTTGCAGAGCCACCGTTCAAGTCGCGCATTTCGATGGCGTCCGTGCCTATCTTGATGTAAGCCAGTTGCCGTCCGTCCGGTGACCACTGCACGTCAACAACAGCGGAATTTGCGTCCACCTCCCAAAGCTTTCTAGCCTGCTCTCCTTCGGGGCCCATTAGCCAAACCTCGCGAGGGCCAACTTTTTCCCAATTCGATAGGATGGCAACAAAGGAGCCATCAGGGGAAATCGACCCGACGATGCCATCATCCCGCAATTTGCGGGGTAGACCTCCCAGAAGCGAGACAGACCATATGCTCGATCGCACCACCCCCGAATAACGTTCCGGCGGCGGAATTAATTGAGCGAGAAACCGGGTACCATCCGGGAACCAGCGAACAACTTCCCAGTTGGCCTGCTGATTTTTGAGTGCCTCCTCCGGTTGGGGGACTGTTTGCGATTCGTCTGTGGAAAGGGCTTTAATGTGGATCCCTCTCGTATCGCTGAATGCCAAGTACGTACCGTCGGGCGAGATGGCGCCGCTGCGTACTGGGTTCTCGCTGGAATTGGACGTCAGTTGGCGCAGTCTTAGTTGGGGCGGAGAGGCTTTTGGCCGCCATCCCACACGGTATAGAAGACCTGCTGCCGAACAAAAGGCCAAGATTATGCCTGCCACAAATTGCCATCGAATCCTGTGGAAATTCAACTCTTCGATCTCTTTCAATCGCTCGAGGTCAGCATGCATCTCAACGACGCTTTGATAACGCCGGTCACGATCCTTCTCCAGTGCTTTGTGTATGATCTCTGCAAGCTTTGGTGGAAGCTGAGGGCTTAATTCGCGCGCCGAAATCGGGGTGCGGTGCAGGATCGCAGCGCGGACTGACTCTGCGGTCTCACCGGCGAATGCTTGCTGGCCCGTTGCCATTTCATAGAGCAGCAGGCCAAATGAAAACAGGTCGGTTCGGGCATCTAGCTTTTCCCCGCGAATCTGTTCGGGAGACATGTAGGAGGCGGTTCCCAAAGCAATCCCGGTCCGGGTTAGGCTAAGATCACGTTCCCTAGGAGGCAGTTTCGCATCACCGATGGAACCTGCCTCGTGCGGGAAGTCTGAACCGTCCAATACCTTTGCCACACCGAAATCCAATATCTTGGCTTCGCCGCGGTTCGTGATGAAAATGTTCGCTGGCTTAATGTCGCGATGAATGATGCCTTTCTCATGGGCAGCGTTGAGCCCGCTGGCAATCTGGATAGCGAGATCAAGCGTGGTTTTGTACGGTAGCGAAATCTTCGAGACGCCTGATGGCGGCCTTTTGACGTCTACTACTGCGTTTTCAATTAATTCTCGAAGTGTTTGCCCGTCCAAGAGCTGCATCACGATAAAAGGTTGACCCTCATACTCACCGAACTCGTAAACGGCACAAATATTGGGGTGGTCGAGGGCTGAGGCCGCCCGCGCTTCGCGTTCGAAGCGCCCGAGAGCTAGAGAGTCTTTAGTCAGTTCGGGAGGAAGAAACTTCAGGGCGACCCGGCGGCCCAGCTTGATGTCCTCTGCCTTGTAAACAAGCCCCATACCGCCGCCGCCGAGTGCCTCTAGGACGCGGTAGTGAGAGACCCTTTTGCCACTTATGTTCACATCCAGGGCGGCGGTCGGACGATTTTCCGTTTGGGCTTCTGGATTCAATACATCGGGCAGTTGTCCTGTGGACTTCTTCACCGGCACGATCAATCTATAACCGCGCCGTGGCACTGTTTCGACGTATTTGGGGCGTTCCGCTGAATCGCCGAGCGCCTGACGCAACTTCTTGATGGCGGTGTGGATACTGTGGTCGTATTCAACCACAGTGTCATTCGGCCACAATCTTTTGCGGATCTCTTCATGCGTGACCAGGTCACCGGAACTCGCCACCAACATCTTTAGAATCTGGAGGGGCTGCTCTTGAAGAATGACCTTTCGTGGCCCCTTGCAAAGTTCGCCCGATCGTAGGTACAGTTCGAAGGGACCAAAGCGCACGTGTCGTTGGGGAACTAGTTCCATTAGGTTGATGTGGCAGGAGTCTACTGCCCAAAATCGGCTTTGTCCACGAACTCCGTGTCTGACTATAAGCAGGTGACTTGTGGCGGGCTGGCGCAGCCGCCTGCAGAAATCCAGCTAACGCATTCCCCACGAATTACTTACCTACCTGCTCTGGTTCAGAGTTAAATCAGGCCCAGTGCATTGTGCTTCTTCCAACGCAGGGTGCAATGTCAGCCTCGACTGCAAGTACCCCGGTTACAAGACAGAAGGAGATTCCATGAGGAAGAACATTTTTGCGACTCAAGTAGGATTGGTGTTGGCACTGAGTTCGATTACTGTGCTGATGGGTAGCGGAGCGGCGGCGCAAGTGCCTTCGCCGCATCAGCATTACAAACTCTTCGACCTGGGAACGCTTGGCGGCCCGCATAGCTACGGTTCAATTAATGGTGATGGCTTCCAACTACTGAACAACTCCGGAATCGTTGGCTCATACGCCGACACTTCTGTTCCGGACCCGAACGCGCCAAATCTTTGTTTTGACCCATCCTGTTTCGCCGCTCACGCCTTTCGTTGGAAAGACGGCGTGATGACTGATCTCGGAGCACTCGATTCGAGGATGAACAGCAGCGCGGGCGGTTCCATCAATTCGCGAGGTTGGGTCACCGGACAGTCATTGAACGGTGTCATCGATCCGGTGTTGGGTTCTACGGAATTTCGGGCTGTTCTCTGGAAGGGCAATGAAATCACTGACCTCGGAACGCTAGGCGGTCATAGTTTTGTGATCGGAATTCATGTCAATGACAGTGGGCAGGTTACTGGAATCTCAGACACCGGAGTAGCCGACCCATTTTCCATTTTCGGCCTCGGTGTACAGCTCCGCACGTTTCTCTGGCAGGACGGCGTGATTCAAGATATCGGCAGTTTGGGTGGTCCGGACACTATTCCCGGCGCCAGTTGCAGCGGTCAACCTCACGATGTAGTTGTGGGAGCCTCCTACACGAGTTTCACGCCGAATGCTGCTACGGGAATTCCCACAATCGACCCGTTTCTCTGGAAGAGGGGGAAAATGACGGACCTCGGTAACTTGGGCGGCACGCTAAGTGTGGGCGGGCAATGTGCGAACAATCGAGGTCAAGTCATCGGCCAATCGAATCTGGCGGGCGATGCGATTTCCCACGCGTTCTTTTGGGAGGACGGCGCCATGACCGACCTGGGAACTTTGGGCGGCGACAATTCGGAGGCGATATGGCTCAACGACGCCGGCGTCGTCGTTGGTTCTGCGGACCTTCCCGACAGTCAGATTCGCCACGCAGTTTACTGGACGAACGGCAAGATACACGATCTCGGCACAGTCGACGGCGATCTCTGTAGCCGCAGTCTTGGCCTGAATGCCCGCGGACAGGTCGTGGGTAAGTCAACGGATTGCTTCAACGCCTTGCACGCGTTCGTATGGGAAGAAGGCGGGCCGATGTTGGATTTAAATACGCTGATTGCTCCCGGCTCAGGTTGGCAATTAACAAGAGCCATCAACATTAACGATCGCGGGGAAATTCTTGTAGCAGCGGACCCCGTCGGCGTTACTCCTACCGACGACGACGATCTCGGTCACCTTGTGCTGTTAGTTCCGTGTGATGCCGACGATGCGGGTTGCGAGGGGAACGCCGCAAGTACGACGAGCGTGGCGCCACGGAGTTCAACGCGGATTACCAACAATTTGACAACAACAGCTCCGCTCACGCCCCGCCAGAAGGCAGCCGCGTTACGTGCGCAATGGGCTCGCCAGTATCACGTTCCTAGAGCGAAAAAGAAATAGTTTTTGGCAGCTAGGAGATAGCCGCAGTGACGCCGGTCTATACGCCAGGGCGTCGGCGGCTAGTTGGTCGGCGACATCCTTAACGGTGGAGAGTGGGACCGCGACGTGGACGTTTTCTTCATTACGACATCGATCCGGATTTTTGAGCCGTTGGTAGCGACTCTAACGTGATCGTGGCCGTCCTGTACATCAACGAAGGTGGTGTTCGGATACGCGAGCATCGGAATCGTTGGATTGCACGGTAACGAATTCGCCGTCTTCGGCGGTGCGCAACGCCATCCAACCCCAATAACGAAGCCTAAGCAGTCGCACTGGAAAGCGAGATTCCTGGGCGGCTGCGTTGCATTCGGCCAGCGAGGAGAAGTTACGTGGATCGCTCATGCGAATCGGTCAAAATCCGGTTCATACTGAGGCGCTGTTTTCGCTTGCCAAGGCAAGCTTGCCGTGAGCAAGTTCCAGAAGTGCAGTCAGTTCTCTGTTCTTCTCTTCAAGTGCCTTAATACGAAGCCGAAGTGTTGCCACGATGTTCTGTCTGGAGAGACGCTCGCGATCTTGAGAGGCGGACGTGGGAGAAGCCATGCGACTCGTCCTTTTACGTGAACGCATGATACGAATGCGCAACTTCTCCTGACCATACAACCACACCGTCGAGACCTTCGCTTCGGAAGCCACCGTTCGAAAGTTAATGTCCCGGTCAGAAGCATTCATCCGGTGCAACGCTGCAGGAGCGCGCTCCATTGCTTGTTCGCTGCGCAGTCGCGCACTTTTCTTGAGGCCACTCGTATTTCTACGCATGTGTTTGCTCCAGGGACGTGATGATTTTGAAGAGGTTGTTTCGTTTTCGTTCGTTCATTTCGATTTGTCGCACCCATGCGTTCGCGTTTCCGTTGGCGATCACTCGCTCTGTCTCTCGAAGCTCTGCCTTGTGGATTTCGAGGAAGCTGATATCCGTGCGAAAGTGGCCGCAGTTCAGACAAGCAATTCTTGGAGGTCAACATGGTCTGCGAATCTACGGGGACTTATCGCCAAAGAAGTACAGGTGAACTTCAACGATCGACGAAAAAAGGGAAATTCCACGACTCGTGCTCCGCGTCACTAGCCATCACGGTTCGGATACTCGCTTTGACACCGCAGCGCAGACCGAAATGATCAGTTCGCAATAGTCGGCAAACGCGAAACTGCCGACGACCCGGCAGCACGATGCAAACCCGTTTTTTCAAAGTCTGAAACCCTCCACGAAAACGTCCTCTTTCCTTGCCCTTCCCGGCGTAAGAGTGCGCTTCCCCGCACGCTTGTTCTGTCAAGGCTCTTCACTTCGCTTCGATGAACGCAAAACCCGCGGCCTTGACAGCGCGTGCGGCAAAGCCGGGGACCGCCACGAAAGGGATTTGCTTCTTTTTTTCAAGCGGAAATCACGCTCGAAAAAAGGAAGAAAGAAGGAACCGAATGCCAGAAAGACAACAAGACACTTGGGGAACTACTGCGGGAGGCGGTCGAAAAGCCAGGGCGAATGCTCGAAGGTTACACCGCCTTTCACAACCGCGGCTACATTCAGCACTGCCTGAAAGCCGAAAAGGAAATCCCCAACCACACAACGGCCCGCATCTCCGCGCCTTACGGGGAAACCGGAATCAGCCGAAAGAGGCCGTCCCCGTGCTGAAAACAAAGCAGTTACAGACGCGGCTTTCATAAGGTTTCGCGGGCCGCAGGCCCTAACGGACAGCAAAGGAACTGCACAGCGGACCGTTTCTGGCCTGCCCAAAAGTGTATGAATTTCGTTTGCCGACGTTTCTAACCGGAGTTGCCTCATTTCAGGACCCTTACTTGATCAGTGGTGGTTTATGGGCAACCACCGGAAGGGAACGCCAGACGTCCTCCATCTTAGTATATGCAGGTATACCGCTCGGGGTTCCCCGGGGCGAGATTCCTGGTCCGATGGAAGCTATACGTTTTAAGGATGATTGTTTGAACGATTGCTAGGTGCCGCCGTTGCAAAATCAGTCTCCAGCGACCAACCCGCCGGCACTGTGAACGTCGCCCCTCCCGGTGACACCTTCGCCGTGTCCGCCGATACCACCTCCACCTTCGAAAGCGCTTCCTGCCCCCGCGCCTCTCCTGCGCCCATCCATCCCAACGCCGCCAAAACCCACACCATCACCACCAGGAATCTTCCATTCCCGCGTCCTCGTCCGCGCATTTTCATGGAATCTACCTCACAGTGAGACCTGCTTCGAGCCACCCACTGTACACGCCGGCGCCGCGAAGTAAATCTGGGATCCGCTCGATAGCGGAGACGCTGGTGCAAGCTGCAACCAGACGTGAAGACACCATCACAGGACGACCTAGCAGCCGCACCGATTAAGGATGCTGACTTGTTCCAAATGACCGCACAGCAGGACGGTGCAGCAACCGACTACATCTACAACTATCTGGAGACTCGTGACGGTGGTGTTTGGTCCGTCGTTTGTATCGGTCGCGCTGGTGCTGATTCGGCTTGTCGCGTGTTCCGGAAAGGCGAGCGAGCCGCTCTACGCTTTCCGCAAGGAGCAGCGCGTGAAGAGCGGGAAGTTCTCGTCAAGCAAGCAATCGTGGGCAAGGTCTGTGGTAGGGAGAGCGGGTGCTTCTCCGTTCAAATTACTCACATTGATGGAGCCACCGGACAGAAGACGGCTCAGTAGAGGCATCACCAAAGGGAGGCACCATGAGAGTCTCCGTGAACCCGAAGCCGGACATGACCGTCTACAGAAGAGCGTTAAAGCTCCTAAAGCGCGTTTACGTGTTGGCCGCGAGGAAACCCCTCAAGTATCTACATGGAAGGTCCTGGATTCTCTACATTGGACCACGAAAAAGGGGATTAGCCGAATCGCATCTAGCGTCGCGGACAGGTCAAAGAAGATACTGAAACAAAGAGGTGTCCGGGAAATGGATGTGCATGTAGTCTCGTGCGAGGCACGACCTGACCGCGCCTCCCGTTCCTCGAGAACCGGTTATCTCCGGCCAAATACGCGGAGATAAACCAAAATGCTTATTGGTGCGTTCTGAAGAAAAAGTAGTCGGCAGAGTAAGGCACGAGGACTTGCTTGCCGACGTCGCCGGATGCGAGGCATCCGGTAGCCGGAGCGGATCCCCCGTTGGTGTTGAGGCGTTGGATGAACGTAGTTTTGGTTAAGAGCTTACCGCCAGCTGGTCCAGGCTCCGACCCGATGACCTGCAGCAACAGGCAAGCAATCGAGCCGGCGTTCGGACAGCTCGGATCGGAGCCCGCCGTGATCGCATGTATCGGTTGGCCCCACACCTTGCTGCTATCGAACGAGTTCTGCCACGTCGCGTTTGCGAAGGGTATCGGAGTTGGCGCGAACCCGTTCGGATTTGTATTGGGGCTTAGGAAGTGAGTGATGATCTGGACGGCCTCTCCGAAGATATTCGTAAAAAGGGTGGCCTCCGGGCGAGCGCCATTGACGGTCCACGAAGCGCCCGTGCTTGTGGGGAGACAAATATAGCCTTGCGTACCTACTGCGTGGCCCACCAAAAATGCAGAGTTCCCCGCCGGGGGAGTAATGGCCGCAGGAGTGGTTGGGCTCGTGATTTCCTCTTTCTTGTCCTGAGGTTTTTCTTGAGCTGAGGTGACTCCGGAGACGGCCAGTATCACCAGAGCTGCCAACAATCCGCGAATGATGCTCCGAGTGGCTCTCGGGCCCCACAGTCTCTTACAGTAATTGTTGTTCAGTTTCTTTCTTGCTGTAATTGATTCGAAGTTCCGGTCACCGTCACCGAGTGGCCGCGTGTTTTGGTTTAAGCTTGTGTTCGATTTTAGATTCTTCATGGCGTATCTCCCCCGATCGTATTGCCTAAACTTCGTGTTCGACTGCAAGCCGGTCTACAATCTGTGACTGTTCGTATGCAACGACCGCGGCCTCGCCAGATTGCGGCTGAGCGACCTGATTCCATAAGCAGCGACCTGAAAATCGAGCTCACGCCAGCCGAAAAGGGCCACAAGTCTTGTCCGTCCCGATTGTCATCGCTCCGAAATCACTCCAGATGACAAGCCGTGGAATACCGTCCGCACTGCAATTCCTGGGCCGGATGGCAAATTCTCTCTCGGCCACCTAAAGCCCGGTCGCTACAGCGTTCAGTTCACCAGTAGGGCGGGTTTTGTTCGAGGGAAACGGCAGATTGCCCGCCAACCCGGGTCTTCCGCTTCCCGCGGTGACGCGTGGCCATTTGAGTCTTTAAAGTAGTGCAGGTACCCCATCAAACGTTTCATTCATGAGAATACCCGCCGCATTCTGCGATGGGTCCGGTCTCTCGTCTATGCGCTTTTTGGTGGTGCGATGGGAAACGGCTGGTTCCACTGGCCGTTGTTGTTGAAAAGATCCCACCAGTTGCTCAACACTGAACCATCTGGCTTCGAACCAGGCGCAAATTCAATCTAAGTCGTTGCTGCGGTTGCGCTTACGAGTTTCGAGCCGTCCTTGGCCTGCTCCAAAGATGATCCAAGAAAAACCAAAGTGCGCGAAGAACTGACGAGGTCAGAACGCGCACGGTAGTCCGATCGAACGCGCCCCTAAACAAAGCACAGGGATAGGATCGGAGGATGCGATGGCTGAACTGAAGCCTGACACGCGAGTCGCGATCTATGGACGTGTGAGCACCCGAGACAAAGGCCAGGAAGTCGAAAACCAACTCGCGCAACTCCGCGAGTTCGCCGCAAAGCAGGGTTGGACGATCTCCTGCGAATACGCCGACCGCGAGTCTGGCACTAACCGTGACCGCATTGAGTTCCAGGAAATGTTCCGAGATGCCACGCATCGCCGTTTTGACCTGCTCTTGTTTTGGTCGCTCGATCGCTTCACCCGCGAAGGCGTCCTCGAAACCCTCACTCATCTCAACCGATTGACTGGGGCCGGCGTCGGCTATCGCAGTTTCACCGAGCCGTACTTCGATTCCTGCGGTATCTTCAAGGATGCGGTCATTTCAATTCTCGCCACGATCGCGAAGCAGGAAAGAATCCGACTTAGCGAACGCGTGCGAGCCGGCCTGGCCCTCGCCCGGGGTCGGGGAAAGCGACTCGGCCGGCCAAAAAAGATTGTGGATGCCACAAGAATTGCTCATTTGCGCTCACAGGGCCACTCATGGCGCGAAATCACGGAGGAAACTGGAAGCAGCCTCGAAAAATCACTGCGCTAGTGCTTGGCTGGGTTGAGGATTCGGCGCATCGATCCGATAGCCGAGGCTTCGGAGTTGCCGGATCATTCTCGTGGTGCGCTTTTGCTTGGATTGTTTGGTGACGGCTGGCCCCCGTTCTTCGTAACGGACTCCCTGATGGAGGATCAACCAAATCAGTCGGCACTGTCGGTGGGCAATGGCCCCGATGGTTTGTTTGTGCCCGAGACGCGGTACCGTGCGGCGATACACAATTTCGAAGATACTTCCTTTGGCTTTTACAGCGGCGTTCGCAGCCTGATTAAGTAAGCGCCGCATGTGGCGGTTACCCTTCGGAGACCGGTGGCTGTAGTTTACGCCGGCGCTCTCGTCGTCGCCCGGGCAGGCCCCGACCCACGAGGAGAGACATTTCTCGGAGGGAAAGGTCGCTGCGGTTGGGCCGACTTCGGCAATGATCTGCTGCGCTGAGTCCACTCCCAGACCGGGCATCTCCGCCAGCCGCTCGACGGCATCCTGGTGCTGGCTGAGTAGACTGGCCATCTCCTTGTCCAGTTCGCCGATCTGCTCGTCGATCAATCGCAACTCTTCCAACGCCATCTTTAGCAGCCGCCGGTAGACGGGGTTCAACTCCGTACAGGCGCCGAGCGCGTCGCACAACTGTTCCGGCGTGGCGCACAAGCGCACATCAGCCAACGCGGCCAGAGCCGCTGGGTCGGTTTCCCCGTTAGCGAGCGCCTTCAGCATCCGCTGGGCACTGAGACCCAGCAGATCGGAGACGAAGCTGGACAACTTGATATGGGCCTCTTCCAGAAGAGACTCCACTTGGTTCTGCAGCCGCACCCGATCGCACCTCAACTGGTACTTCTTGTGCGTTACCGTACGCCACAAACGTTGCTCGACATCGGGCACAAAGCTCAGAATCAATTCCCGAGCCACCAGCCGCTTCACCAGGCGTTCAGCATCCGGGAAATCCCTCTTGCGTCCACGCCGTCCGCGATTGGACTGTGCCTGCGCCAGATGCAACGCTCCGGATCTCCGCCTCGCGCCTTCCCGCTTCTCGCGTAGCGGTTTCCAATACCTTTCCAGCGTTTCCCACACTGGTTTCCAATATTGAGCCGTCGATTCCATGACTACTTCCTCGGCCTCTTGCTCGATCAACCATGCAGCGAGCGATCGCAGTTGTTCGGGGTTGCTGCCAAACATACGCCGCTCAAATTGGTATTCGCTTTCGATTTCCACGTCAGACACAACCACTGCCAGCATTTTTTTATGAACATCGATTCCCGCTATTCTGTAGGACATCACTTCCTCCTGGCCGGGAGCGGAGAGCGTGCTGCGGATACCTTAAACAGCCTCGCGGGCTATCGCCGCTCCCCTACTAGAGGAGAACAGCGACGCCCAATTATTCGCTCAATCACGCACGCTCCGGATCAGACAGGGTCACAGCTTCGACCGCTCCATTCTTCCATCGACCTCGCCTCTCCGAGCCGTTGCGATCTTAACTCTAAGTGATTTTCATGAGGTTTCGCGGGCCCTAGGCCCTCCATGACAGGCTCGAAAAATCACTGCGCTTGTGCTTGGCTGGGTTGAGGATTCGGCGGTTCGATCCGATAGCCGAGGCTTCGGAGTTGCCGAAGCATCTTCGAAGTGCGGAGTTGCTTCGATCGTTTGGTGACCGCTGGGCCCCGTTCTTCGTAACGGACTCCCTGATGCAGGATCAACCAGATTAGCCGACACTGTCGATGGGCGATAGCCCCAATGGCTTGATTGTGTCCCAGGCGTACGACCGAGCGGCGATACACGATTTCGAAGATGCTTCCTTTCGCTCTGGCTGCGGCGTTGGCCGCCTGGTTGAGTAAACGCCGCATGTGGCGGTTGCCGTGCGGAGACCGGTGGCTGTAGTTTACGCCTGCGCTCTCGTCGTCGCCCGGGCAAGCACCAACCCACGAGGAGAGACATTTCTCGGAGGGAAAGGTCGCCGCGGTAGGGCCGACTTCGGCAATGATCTGCTGCGCTGAGTCCACTCCTAGACCGGGCACCTCCGCCAGCCGCTGAACGGCATCCTGGTGCTGACTGAGCAGACTGGCCATCTCCTTGTCCAGTTCGCCGATCTGCTCGTCGATCAATCGCAACTCCTCCAACGCCATCTTCAGCAGCCGCCGGTAGACGGCGTTCAACTCTGTGCATGCGCCGAGCGCGTCGCACAACTGTTCCGGCGTGGCGCGCAAACGCACATCAGCCAAAGCGGCCAGAGCCGCCGGGTTGGTTTCCCCGTCAGCGAGCGCCTTGAGCATCCGCTGGGCACTGAGACCCAGCAGATCGGAGACGAAGCTGGACAACTTGATGTGGGCCTCTTCCAGAAGAGCTTCCAGTTGGTTCTGCAGCCGTACCCGATCGCACCTCAACTGGTATTTCTTGCGCGTTACCGTCCGCCACAGACGTTGCTCGGCATCGGGCACAAAACTCAGAACCAATTCCCGCGCCACCAGCCGCTTCACCAAGCGTTCGGCATCCGGGAAATCCCTCTTGCGTCCCCGTCGTCCGCGATTGGACTGCGCCTGCGCCAGATGCAACGTTCCGGACCTCCGCCTTGCGCCTTCTCGCTTCTCGCATATCGGCTTCCAATACCTTTCCAGCGCTCCCCACACTGGTTTCCAATATTGGGCCGTCGATTCCATGACTACTTCCTCGGCCTCTTGCTCGAGCAGCCAGGTCGCCAGCGATCTCAGTTGTTCAGGGTTGCTGCCAAACATCCTCCGCTCAAACTGGTATTCGCTTTCGATTTCGACATTAGTCACCACTACAGCCAGCATCTTTTTATGAACATCGATTCCCGCTATTCTGTAGGACATCACTTCCTCCTGGCCGGGAGCGGAGAGCGTGCTGCGGATACCTTAACCAGGCTCGCGGGCTATCGCCGCTCCCCCAGAGGAGAACAGCGACGCCCAATTATTCGCTCAAACACGCACGCTCCGGATCAGACAGGGTCACAGCCTCAACTTTTCCACTGAGTGGTCGACCTCGCCGCTCCGAGCCGTTGCGATCTTACCTCTAAGTGATTTTCATGAGGTTTCGCGGGCCGGCCGGCCCTAAAAGACAGGGTCGAAAGACGCCGTCCCCGTGCTGAAAACAAAGCAGTTACAGACGCGGCTTTCATAAGGTTTCGCGGGCCGCAGGCCCTAACGGACAGCAAAGGAACTGCACAGCGGACTGTTTCTAGCCTGCCCAAAAATGTATGATTCCCACTCGAACTGTCCTTCTCCTTCGCGGAATTCAGAGCATTACAGTGCGAAACACGGTTATTGGCAACCGCTACTTGTCTAACCAAATCTCCGCTCGATGCACCCGTCGGGTTCTCAGCGCGACGACAAGCTAACCCCCGGTTACACTCTGCCTGGCTCCAGCGATCTCAACCGGTGTACGTGCGGTTTCAACTCCCGCACTGCTTGAGCGTCTCAAACGAAATGAAAAAACGGACCGCTCTGGAACCTTTGATGTCTGAGACGGTGCGCGACCAAACACGTCGGCGTGGAACAGCGTGACTGAATCTAATTTGGATGTGAAGGCCCTCTTCCAAGGTGGTGAAAGTCGCAGTTGCTTGCTGGCTCCGGCTCGTATTGCGGGGCGATGTACGTACAAATGTATTGACACGTGTAAGAAAAGCCCATATGCTGTCGTGGTGGCGGCCAGGTTATGCGATTTGAGTGGGATGAACAGAAAAACCGGCAAAACCTTCGCAAGCACGATGTTCGCTTTGAAACGGCCATGCTCGTTTCGATGATCCCTTTGCTCTTACCCAACGCGACTCTACTCCTGAAGATGAGGGGCGGTGGATAACCGTTGGAGCCATAGGCCCCGGTTCGATTCTCCTGGTCGTCCATACTTTCTATGAGGAACAAGGCGAAGAAATCATCCGTATCATTTCGGCCCGTGCTGCTGAGTCGCATGAAAGGAGAGCCTATGAGGAAGCTCACAAAGGAGCAGAAGCGAGACATCCGCGCCATCGCCGCAAAAAGAGACGAAGACATTGATTATTCCGACGTGCCCCCGGTTCTCGATTGGAACGGAGCGGAAATCGGCAAGTTCTATCGGCCAAAGAAGAAACCCGTAACTATGCGTCTGGATTCCGACATCATTGACTGGCTCAAAGCTGATGGTCGTGGTTATCAAACCAAAGCGAATTGGCTGCTGCGGAATGCCATGCTTCATTTGACGAAAGAAGCGAGAATCAGTCGGCGAAGAGTCGCCCGCAGGGCCGTAAGGCCAGAGAGGGGAAGGGGAAAGGATGATTAATGGTCCCTGAGCCGGCCGTGACAGTGCGGGATTCTAACCTACTACAGGGCAGCGTTCTAAGGTTCTAACGTAGCAGCTGTCCCTACCAAAACTGTCAACTCCGGTTCGGAAGGCCTCCAGCCACGGATTTTGCCCAAAAACTTATGATTTGTGTTCGCCAAATCCGCTATCGAGAAGTGCCTCAATCTCCGGCATTTACCTGGCCGGCGGGCGGTTTGTGGGCAACCAATACCCATTGAAAGTCAGGGCGACTTTTTCAATCGCGAGCCACGTCGCTTCCTTGCTGGGGACCTCGGAAACGCGCAGTGAATTCGTCGGGATGATTCGTGATCGCACCTCATTAGCTTTTCACCGGCCGCCCCCCCGTGTGTCGGCGGCGGCGACAGTGAGAGGGTCGTTGCGGACAACGTGGAAATTTCCAAACGATTCGCGCTGCTGGCGGTCGATTACTTGGCCGCAGGTTTCAGTCGAGGCAATTCTGGCACGAGTGGAAGTACACATCGACTCTGCATTCCGATGTTTTGATAAGGAGAAAAGAGATAACCGCCGATCAGTGCTGGGACGGGTCGTATGTTCCCGCTGGCTGCCCAGAGGGTTTGGGGGCGGCTGGGGCGTTTCCGAGGCGATGGAGGGCTTTGTGACCAGCTTGGCGGCGGCTACGTGGCTTTGTCTATGACACCCGCCACGTCTGGCGGTGCGATCCCTGACGCGGTCCGCTGGGCAGAACGGATCATGGAGGAGATTGATCGGCGTCATCCTACGGAGCCTTCGTCGCCGCAGACCAGCCAAACGCAAACGGCTTCAGTGCCAGCTTCTTCCCGATTCGAGAGAGGTTGATCGCGAGAGAGCCGTCCTCCATCGTGGTGAGCGCAACGTGCCAGTACGACCTATCATTTCGATCCGTCATGTTGAGGCTCTTTTTGTTCTTGTCCAAGACCGAATAGGGCACGGCGTAAGCTTCTGCGCGATCCATGCAAGAGAGTAGAAAATAGCTGTCCTTACCTTCGCCGAGAAAACGATCCCAGTTGGGATGAAAAGCATACCAGTAAGGTTGGTAGTCGCCCTCGTAGCGTTTGGAGACGGCGCAGCAGACTCGAAATGTCTTGTCTGCACTCCAGAACAGTGTCCGGCTGTATCGAACTAACTCCTTTCCCTTTGCACGCGCAAAGGCTTCAACAGCCTCCACTCTCTTGGCGCTGAGCAGATCGGGGTCTGTGCGATCCTGCTTGAAAGTCCCGTGTTCCTTGTCACCCTCTTCGACAGGCGGGTGCTCGGCTATCTGCTGCTCGACGTCTACGGCAGTCGTGAATATGACGTCGATGATCCGGTCGATCTTGGTGTACTCGAATGGGCGAAGCAACTGTCGAATCTGGGTAAGCGTGGTCGGGTCGTCCGATTTCTCCTTTATCTGAACGAGCTTGATCAGCCGTTCCACGCTGATGAGACGCATGTCCCAAGCGTACCGGGAACCCCGGACTTGAGCCTCAAGCGCTCCTGTGTCCTCACGCCCCACAACAACCAGCATGGAAGCGTTTGGTTCGATCCTGCGCTCGGCGTACAGCCTTTCCTTGTATTCCGCGATCCTGTCCAGCGATACAGCGATATAGTCTGTCGTCTTGACCTCAACCAAAATGTCTGGATCGCTCTTTGACCGCCAAATGCCGTCGAAACCTACTACCGTTTTCTTGCCCTGATATAGCCCGTCCTCGACCTCGAAGTCCAGTCTTCGACCCAACTCATTGACGATGTCTTGGAGGATGATGCCACTCTTGTCGAACGAGTTCTCTAGGCAATACCTCGCGTAGTTGAACAGCGATTCGCTTGGACAGACACGGAGATAACCACGGAACTCCTTAGAAGCCTCGGAGCCGTCTCGCAGATGACCGTCGCCGGCGCTGGACACGACTTGCTCGACCGTCATCTTCAGCACTTCGTCGCGGTTGCTCTTCCAGAAGCTCAGTAGCGGCATGCTCGAAATGATAAAGCAGAACAAACGGATCGAGGGCATATTATAGTTGGGAATTCGATCTAGCCAACATGCCGCAGACACGTGAAACTGATAACGGCACCTCGGTAAGTCGGGGCGTGAGACTCAAATGACCTTGGACGAATTTCGCCAAAGCCCCCTGCCCCCAGAGCGCCTGCTAACGCAATTGCTCGCGCGGGCGTGATTGTGCTTCGGCTTTTCCATTCCTGCCGCATCACCGCTCACGTTAGCGCGTCGGGTGCCTTTTAAGGAAAGCGTTTCTGGACACTGCGTGAACGCGAAGGATGGCGAATGGTGCGTTCCCGCGGCCCACTGAATTTGCCTTTCGCATTGTCGAGGAAAGCGCCGTTCTCGCGCCAAATTACAGCGATCTTTAGTTTCGATAGCCAATCGACCGCGCGCCAGTCGGGCATTCTAGGAAGGAGAACTCCCATGTTAACGTCAGGGAATTTCTTGCGAATCTGGAAGGAATAATCCAACAACTGACCCACAGCCATACGTATATGTTCTCGGCTCGCGGAACTCTTGGCCTCTATCAGGTTCCGTCGCCTTTCTTCAAAAGCATCACACTGGAGCTTGCCGTACCTGGCAGTGCGGAGCCTGCGGCCCTGACTATCCAACCAGTGTCGATACGCTATAAGCAAGCGCTCCTCATTCTTTCTGGCGCGGCGCATCAGCTTTTTCGACCGGACAATGTAGTCGAGTTGATGGTGTAGGGGGGAATCAACTATCTGTGCCTCTGGGCTGTCTTTAATAGTTTTCGTGACGAATCTTCTATCCCGGGCCAACTTCCCCGTATCCCGATGAAGTTTCTTCTTGACATCCCGCAGGGGTCTGCAAACTTCTTTGATTAACGTGGGGTACGCACGATATTTCGCGGCGAATTTGCGGCACGCGGCATTGAACGCAGTGACTTTCTCTTTGCGCTCAGCCGCATCGCGCTCGGATTGAAAACTCTTGTCCGTATGCGCACGGGATGCGGCGACGCTCTGACGGTCTGTGATGTATTCTTGGGAGTGCTTGAGCCTGTCGAGTCTTTTAGCGGCCGCGCTTTGTGTTTTGGTTTGCTTGGTTGCTTTCATTGTTTGCTCTTTCTAGTAGAAGCTCGCGGGGACCGAGATTCGCCATCCACACATCGTATTTCGTTCGTTTCAAGCCGAGCGCTCCGGCAGGCAAGGGTTCACTTGCTCAGCCCAAATGTTCTTGGAGTACGGCTTGTTTTCGATAACGATGATCCAAGCTGGATCGAAGCAGAGGACGCCGTCATAGCGTGCGCCCTGGTCTGAGTTCCGGATCGCGTTTTCAGGCGTCCAGCTTTCGTCAGTCATCAGGGCTGATACCAAACGCCCGGTGCTCTGAGGCACTGAAGACTTCTGGGTGTAGAGTTTGAAATCATTGGTGGGCAAATCCGTCATCGACGGGAGCTTGCTCGCTGATCCCTGTATCTCGTGCTTGTCTCGGATGAGATCGAGAAAAACCGAGAGGGCTAGCGGAACCATTCTGACCGCGACTATAACAGCCCGCGTCAACTGGTCTTCGTGCCACGGACACTTGCTCTGAAACGGGTTGAAGCAGTTGAGGCGTTCCAACATGTTGTCCCTTCAAGAATGCTACATCAAACGGGCGAGCTTCAATGACTCAGACGACGAGAGCGACAGCCCAGCGTGTCGTGACGTGGGACTCAATATGACCTTGGACGAATTTCGAGAATCACTCACCGCGACCGAGCCGCCGCCCAGACTCACGCACGCCCTCGCCGGGCTGTGGTGGGATGTGAAAGGCGACTGGAAACGGGCGCACGAGTCCTCTCAGCAGGACGAAAGCATCGAGGGAGCGTGGGTGCATGCGTATCTCCACCGCAAGGAGGACGACCAGAGCAACGCCGCTTACTGGTATCGTCGGGCTGGTAAACCCGTGTGCCGGGAGCCGCTCGACGGGGAATGGCTCAGCATTGTCGAAGGTTTGCTTGGCTGACCAAAGAGACAATGCGACCGCTATGACACTCTCCTTTGAGCAAATTCTCATCGAAGTCTGGCGGCAGGCGCTCGTAGAGAACGCCAAGGCGGTCGAGCTTGGGGCAGACCGTTTCCCCGTCAAGGACACTCCCAAGCGCAGACTGCGGCAGGTGGATTTCATCTTCGAAGGGAACGAGATTCGCGGGCTGAAGCAGAACCCCCAGACCAAATCCCGGTGGGCACAATTGGCTCGCAAAGGCAGCAGGTACAGCAAATGGGTGGGCTGCAGCAACTTTCTCTCCTTAACAGCTCGTCGTCGGACATCGCGCGTAACTGTGCGCGATGTCAATCTGCGTCGAACGCCGTATTTGTGAAACCGATTGCACTACTCGGCGCGACCCTGCGTCGCTCCGGAGAACAAGGGGAGTCAAAAGTTCACCGCGATGACTTTCGGTTATCCGGATACAATGGTGCTACGAGGCGTCGCGTAAGAAACAGATGCAAATGTTTCTTGATCTCAATTGTTTACCTAACTGGATGCCCTCAAAAGGAGCGGCTGCCCACGAACTTATGAGTAGCCAACGAAGGAACCGATTTCTCAATCGCGCGGCTTAGTCAAAAGGCGAAGCGCGGAAAATTGTCCACTCGGCGTTAATTGGAGAGGAGAGTCACCCCCAACTGCGAACAGTTCGGGGAGGCTGCGAATATCGCGTCCAGGTGGTCGCGAGGACTGGGTGTAAAATCCAAACCGGCCGCGATCATGGCGTTCGGTTCGGAACTATCTGTGGCCGTTTTGAGCTTTTTTGGCGAGAGACAACATTGGCAATATGAGAACGTCGTCCTACTCACGCAAACACCTTCGGAGCAAGATTGATCTGGGACTCCTCAAGCCACGCTAGAATTTCCGTCTCGTCCAATCCAGCTTCTGCTACCCGCCTTTGAAGCGTGTGAATGAGTGCCTCTTGATCAGGTTGGCCTAACGCCAATCGATAAATAGAGAGATGATCTCTAAGAGTTTGCAAATCGTCGGTCATCTTTGAGAATGGCGGCACAAATATGCTTCGGAGAATGGTAGCGCCTTGGCATATCCACCAAGGCTCTAAACCACTGAAACGCTCCTCCTGGGCCTCGGCGAGATTGCGCCACGGGCTTCCCGTGGCGCGGATGGATGGTCCAATCCTGGCAAGAGCTTGACGTATAGCAAGGCCCCCATACCGATCAACTCGGCCATCCCGTTGTTCCAAATCGACGGGATTTGAGGGCAAATCCCAATGAATAACGTGACGTGACCACACGTGAAAATCTAAACCCTCCTGGCCAATTGATGTGGTTGCTAAGACGTGTGGTCTGAAAGGTGAGTTGAAGGAGACTCGCAGATCATCGTTGTGCAATTTTCCGGAACCTGATTCTTTCTCTTCTCCTGTCAATCCGAATGGCAGTGCTGCATGGCAGCGCATTCGAAATGGGGCACGAGTGACTGAAGCTCCGGTCTCATGCACGGTGACGCTACCCGCGCCTACTGTTAGAGCTTGAGTTAGCGATGAGAGTATCTTCTCTTCAATACCCTGTTCGGGTTTCGTGGCACCCAAACCACGGAGCATCGCGCAATGTTCATCCAAAACAGATTCGAGATTTCCATCCCAGATCGCCCGACGTATAGCTATTGGGTGTTGACGATGATGCTGATTTCGTAGCAGTAGGTGGAAGTCCGGAAGATCCAGATAGGTTCGTAAGCCTGTGACCGAAGTCGACGTCACAGAAGTGATTCTCTTGGACGGATTGGAATGTTCATCAAAGACACGTTCGACGACGCGATACAGGACATTTCCAGGAGCCAGTAGGGCCAATTCGGCGAGTTCGCGAACCTCTCTTGAATTAGGTGACCTACTCGGCTTCTTTGCCAATAGAAATTTGCTTGCGGCTAGTCGGAATCCGGCAGCGTAGCTTTCATCGTCTCCTGTTTCATTTTCACTTGGGTCTTCAATCCACGATTTGAGAGCAGTCTCCGTGACGTCCCATGCGCGCGATGAACGTTCGATCGCCACAGCCCATGGCCATATTGATTTGGTCTGGCATTTTTCAGTATGAAGGCCTAATAAATCTACAATGCGTTCCTCTACAATCTTCAAGGTTTCATCAAAACTCATTTGCGAGTTCGCGCGGATAACTGACAGTGGATCGCCAAGGCGTGCTAGTTCAGGTAAGGGTACGAACATGAGGAATGTTCCCATACCGAGATCTTCTTTTGAGGTAAGGGGAAATGTGAACGTATACCCCGGCCGCTTCCGTAGGCCCGCTAACGGGTGGGATTCTTTCTTAGTTCTGTATTCGTAGGCGATCGGTTTCACGCCGCGAGAACGCTGCTGGTCACGTGCGAAACAATAACGCTCAGCTTCATAGCTCAGTACAGCCGCGATCCCTCGTGGTACCGCTCTGAAGCGGGAGAATATCAACCCTTTGGAAGTAATGCCGCCAAGTCGCCGTGTCGCTTCCGCAAAGATGCCGCCCAGAGGCCACCACGGAAGAGTAGGAGGTATCCAAGGTAGGGCCAGGAATTCCGGCGGAAGACCTTCGAGTAAAGCACGTAGCTTCGGATGGGGATGCGCGATGGGTGCGAATCGCCTTACCGCTCGCCAAGAAATACAGGCTTGGCGGGCTTCCCCCTCGAGGGGAGGAGGCTCGGCATGTTCGAACAATCCATACCGGTTGTCCATCATTTGTAGCGGGTAAGGTATCGAACTCCAGTACGCCGGCACGCCTACTCGATCGACATCCCTTTTCGCTGAATCGCTTAAGTGGCGAAAAAATCGTATATCAAGGGGTTCAACTGGCGCTGAGGTCGTCTTGAACTCAAGATGTCGAGTCCCCGTTAACGAACGGGGACGTTCCATCCGACTCATGACAGTAGCGAGCCGTGTGACTATCCGGTCGCGCACATCGAAAATCTCCTTGCTTCCGACAGGATCGGCCTGAAGCATATTACGATATATGCGGAAATCTTCCCGGAGAGCCTCGACGTTCGTACGACCTGAAGTTCCAAACAGAAATGCGACAAGGTCAAAGAATTGTTCGTAATGGGCATGAGCACCCTCTTTCCAGCCTGAAAAGAGTCGATACGGGGTCGCGGAGAGCAGCAGAACTGCAGGTGTTTTGTGTTCCCTTGTGGAAAGCAAGTGTTCAACTATCTGACGGGAAATCGGGTCGTCGTCCTGGCCGGGAACTAGAATCTCAAAAAATCTCTGAAATTCGTCGAAGATGATCAAGTCTGGAGATAGTTGATCCAGCGCAGCTCTACTTAGAGCGAGGCGACACTTCGCGATAAGCTCTCGATCACGGTTTTCGTCGATCTCTAATTTCATTTTCTGGATAAGGGTTGATCCTTGAGGAGCGCCTGCAAGTTCAAGTTCTCGGGCGAGTTCCCTACGAAATCGACTGCAGATGTGGGTATCAAGGTGAGGCGCGGCGCGATCTATGTAAATATCCCAATACTCGATTCCTCGACGGAATGCCGTTTTTATCGATTTTTGCTTCGCAAGGTTTGGGATAGCGGTACAGAGAAGCTGCCACATAACTGCTCTTTCATCGGCTCGTCCTGTTCTTCGTCCTCCTGGGAGTGTGCCGGGTGTAAGCGTATAAAGAGTAAAAGAAGCCTTCCTGCTGATCGGAACTGTCGGCAATAGGGTCAGTCTATCAACCGTTACGCGGGCATGTGACCGTAGAGACGGAGGTAATATATCGAGGAGTGCTTCTCGGTTCTGGTGAATGATGCTGAGACTTGAGCATACATAAAACACTTGGAGGTGTCGCTTCTCCTGAGTACGCAGACCTAGGATTACGTGTTGAGCTACACGCGTTTTTCCGAGTCCGACCTCATCAGCTACGAGAAAACGCCGCGAACTCCCAGGCATACTAAGTGCTTCGACGACCTTCGACGCTGTGGCACGTTGGAACGGTTTCAACTTCATGCCATACGCATCCCAGTTGAAATAGCTGCCCACAATGAAATAAAGTGTAGTAATCGATTACGTTCATCCGACGGCATCGGCGCCCGTTCAAACAAATCCCGGTATCGAACTATAGTCTGGTCAAGTTCGTCCATGCTGCGAGGGTCACGATTTAGCTTTCGGAGAAGCTCCTCAAGATGAAATAGATTTTGATTTTTTGCGCGAGGACTATTCCCTTTCTCGGCCTCGTCGTCGTTGTCTCGTTCGATACCGTCGAATTCGACGTTGTTTATGAGAGATTGCAGGTAGGAGAGGAAGTCCTCAACTCCAAGAATCCGAACGAACGCTTGCCGATCGCGCTCTTCATTAAGTGGGGGATCGACCCTGACCGTTTGCACCCACGTAGCTTCAATGTCGCCTTTCCGCGCACGAACGCATACGAAAGCTGTGCGCTCACCTACATCGCAGGGTGGTAATAAGACCTCTGATTCCTCGTAGTTCCATCGAACCCACAACGTAGGTTTCGTAAAGCGCGCGACGTTGAGTACGCAGCCTGAACGTTTCAGAATTGCAGGCAATTGTTCGGACATTAGTCGAGATGAGCAATCAGCAACATCGACGAGACGTATTTCTATTTCCGCAAGTTCGTTTCGCAAGTCATCGATAGCGTCTCGCTTTTCCTGTTTGATCTCTGGGATGCTGGGTATTTTGTAGGGATGGGCGCGAGTTCCAGACCAATCCCATAGCTCTGCCACGAGTTCCTCCGATCCATGCAAGGTTACGAACGCCTCCCAATTCGCACCTAGCCATGCATGATGTGTGAGATTTGCGCTGCCAACGATGGCTCTTGCGCGGTTGCCGTCTGTGACGCAGAAGACCTTCGCGTGGAGGCCGCGCTCGGGCTCCGACTCTTCCAACCCGTTCTCCCGGGCTTGCACAGGTGCGTCGTCAGTGCCCAGCGCCATTGAGTAAACGCCAATCGACCCGCCAGCGCCACGAAAGTATTTGCGAGCCTTACTCGCTGCAATCTTGTCGAGGAACCTCGTAACCGACACAAGGCGTACACTCTCGGCTTTTGCAAAGTGTTTGGCCGCGTGTTCAACCATGCTCGGTGTTAAAAAGGGCGACACGAGTAAGACCTTGCCGCGTCCAGGTAGTGCCGAGAGTTCAGTCTGATGGATCCCTCGCGGGGTCCCGGCATGAAAGAAAAACTCTAGCCGGTCTACGTCCTGAGGTAGTTCCCAAGAAATATCACCGAGTCGGCCAAGCTTACGGTCAAAATCCGGCTCACCGATTAAGGTACAAATTTTCGCTACAAAAGTGGGAATGTTAGCTAATCGCCTTGTTCCTGGAGTTTGCGTTCCACGTGCGTAGCCGACCAATCCAATGCCAAGATCCCAGGCCGTACTTGAAGTTAGGTTTCGACTACCAACATAAAAGATATACCGATCGGGGTTGTCTTTTGACTCCTGGCGTGCCAGTAACACTTTAGGATGGAACGACTTCTTTCTTCCGTCGAACGGTACGGAGCGAAGCACCGAATCGAACAGACCCAGGATCCTCGCATCGCCCTGGTTGTGCCATTCCACGCGATTCTGTTGCACTACTATGCGCACCCTGTTCCGAAGCCGTTCCAGGGCTCTTAATGCTTCAATTTTGTTGTACTTTAGTTGATCGCTTCCATTTCCATCTAAGGCCACTAAGACCGCAAGGCACGCAATTAGATCGGCTGAGTAAGTTGTAACAAGACCTCCCGTAGTCCTATATCCTTCGGGTGGCTGTGCCAGTTCTAGTACAGAAATTCCGCCGAGGCTCACGTCTCAGACCTCAATCCATTGTGTAGATCCCGAAGCAGTGTGCGCACGACATTCCATCGAAAATTGATCCTGCGGACACTAACCGTATCTTCGTCAAAAGTCTCTCGTCGCTCTGCTCCAAACGCGGTATCAGGCAGCCGCGCGCGTCGTTGTTTTCGGCGTTCTTCTTCCCGGCAGAACCGATTCAGAGTGTCGTCATCAAGCAATTGGTTATCGATGTCGTCGGCGCGCTTTACTCCATCGACCCGTTCTTTAACATATTTGAGGAGGCTGAAGAATTCATCAGAGAGACGCGGAAGATCTTGTCGCAACAATGCAAGATCCAATTTGCGGATAGCGGCCGGAACAGACTTGTGGGCCAAGATGCCCCGCAGGATTGTTTTATAGTGTTCAACGTCGTCAATAGAAGAGAGCTGGGATCGATCTGTAGTTTCGTTGCGTCTCTGCTCCACAAGCGCGCCATACATTGCGCGAATCATCAGGCCAAGCGAAGACGCAAGTCGAGCCCGCTCCAGAACGTCAAACTCTTTAAGCTCTTGTGCTGCCTCAACAATGAGATCGTCCTTCCACAATGCAACGCCTTTTGCTTTGTATTTGCGCGCATGCGAGGCGGCACCAGAAAGAAGACAAGAGGGAAGAGATTGGAGCCGCTTTTGCAGAAAGTCGGCCTCTTCCGCGGTCAGTTCGAAGGTAAGGGCCTCGCGAGGCCGTGGTCGAAACCAGTAGTGCGGCGGAGGCGGAACGAGAAACTCGGCTTTCGAATCGTCAAGAGCATTCTCGTCTTCGGGCTCACTGGCTTCAATGCGGCGGACCCGATTTGCCGTCCAACTGGAAAGGAGCTTGGCTCGATCGGGACCTCGATAGAAACCCCACTTTCTGAGCGCGGTCCAATAGATGAAGTCGACGGGTTGGGCCGGGCGCTCAACGCGTAATCCAACAATACCTCTCTGCATTGTATTAGCATTAACGAGTTGCCCCCTGACCCAATCCTCCGCTAATTCTTTGCGCGCTTTAGCCGTATTTCCATCAAGCTCATCCAGCATCAAATAGTTCCAGCACGTAAAAAAGATGTAGCGGGGTCGGGTTTGGAGAACTGAAGTGCCCGGGAAGAAGCGGTCAGCGTAACCAGCGTGAATCGCGAGGACGCCCATCTCATCCACGACGCCTTGAGTCTCCCCTTCAAGGTCCCGTCGGAGACGTTGCAAGGCCACTGCCGACAGATCAATCCAGCCTAGCTTAGATTCCATGGCTAAGAGCCGGGATTATAACAGCCGTATCGTCGCAGAATATTACAATCGACTTTCTATGTGTATAGAAGATAACGAATAGAGTTACCCTCTAGCAGGCTGCTGAAAAATCGCGTTGAGCGAGCGATTTCTGGGTTGGTTTGAGTCATTCGGTACTTTTCGAGCGTCTGGGACGTGATTTTTCGTGCTGCCGTGCGTCGAAAGAAGCGTTTCAGCGCCGTTCAGAGACACTACGGCCAGGACTCACTACCTCGCAACGGCGCTACGCATCAGGTTCCGCATGCGCACCAGGTTGTAAGCTGCGCAGGCAAACGTGAAGATCCAATCGACTTTCAGCGTTCCGCGATGCCGCACTTTGCGCAACAACGCAATGGTCTTTAGCCAGCCAAAACATTCCTCGATGCGCTTTCTCTTCTTCTGGCTGAGTACATAACCCGTCTGCTGCGTCGTGCGGCTATCAATCGCGCTGCCACCTCTTCGTGCAAGATTTTGCGCCACGTGCGGCGTCACCCACATGTTCCGGCACTCGCGCACGAACTCCGCCGTGTCGAAGCCCTTGTCGCCACCTACTGTCACCCGTCCGCTTCCCGGAAGTTCCTGCAACATTTCCAGCGCCGCATAGCGCTCGGCCGTGCCCGTGGCTTCCCACACTCGGCTGTCCACAATCAACCCGTTGCGATTCTCCACCAGCAGATTCCCGCTGTAGCTCAACTTGGCCTCCTTGCCCGCGCCTTTGCGCGCCAGTTGCGCTTCTGGATCGCTCTTCGACTCGTGCGTTTCGTTCGACCGCTTCTCGCCGTGATAATCCACCGTAGGATTTCCGGGATCATCTGGCGGAGGCCCACTCTTCTGGTTCTTGGGTTGAAAGCTTTTCACACTGGCCCAGGCTTCCAGCAGACTTCCGTCCACCGTGAAGTGCTCCTCCGACGCCCATCCCTGCTCGCGGGCTTGCTCCACCACCAGCGACAGAAACTCCTTGGCTACTTCGGCCTCCAGCAAACGGTCGCGGTTCTTGGTGAACACCGTGGCATCCCATACCGCATCGTCCAAATTCAGCCCTACCAACCAGCGGAACAAAATGTTGTAGTCGATCTCCTCCACCAGCAGCCGCTCACTTCGCACCGAGTACAGCATCTGCAACAGCAGCGCGCGCAGCAACTGTTCTGGCGGAATCGACGGACGACCTACTTTGGAATACATCTTGGTGAACTCCGGCGAGAGTTCCTTGAGTACCTTGTCTACCATCGCGCGGATCGGCCGCAGCGGATGATCTTTGCGCACCCGCTGCTCCGGAGAAATGTAGCTAAAAACATGTCCTTGCTGTTGATCGGTTCCTCGCATGCCCAATGAGACGCACCGCGCGTCTCTTCGTTACAATATTTCCGACTTTTTCAGCAGCCTGCTAGGCTCCCACCAGTGATTCGTGTTCCTCTACTCGGAGCATTTGACGACGCTGTTTTTCAGAATGGTCAAGCCAGGCGAATGTAGACATACTTAAATGGCTTTCTCCTTGACCCGTGGGCCCAAAGGAAGCGGGGGTGTTTCCAGCCGAATCCCTGCGAGCGTGCCGGTGGTGGCTATTCCAGTGACTCTAGTCCACGCCTGCTCGTACGCGCTCACTTGTGCGCGATAGCCCCCCAAGGTTGCCAGTGAGAAGCTTTCGTCAGTTTTATAATCTACGACACGCCATCCCTCGGGTGTTCGGTAGGTCAGATCGATGGTCCCGGAGAGGAGCTCGGGTACCGTCGCGTTCCGCTTGTACATGAAAGGTGCCTCTTGGTGACACTCGAGGGCCGCCCTTGCCGCTGTCCAAAACTCGCCTTGGGCAGCATGTTCGACTGTATCGAGCGCCTCCTCCATCGCGGAACGCAGCGCCGGTTCTTCGACGGTGAGCCACATTGCAAGCTTCCGCAAATCTTCGCGAGTCGCATCCTTATGCCGCATCGCATGTTCGAGTAGGCCGTGAATCAGTGTGCCCCAGGCCATGCCGGCGTCGGCGCGGTGGCTTGGCGTGTCCGCGATTACGACGCGGGTGGGATCGTCCAGATCACGCTCCGCCGACCGCGCGATCTTTGCGATATGGCGAGCTTCCGCGGTGACGGAAGTTGCCGACCACGAAGACACACACGCGTGGTTGTGGGCGGCGTCACGCGTCATAGTCGCCTTCCTGTTTGCGGCCGCGGACAAGTCCGCTAGCTGCGCAGAGGGTGCGCTGACCTTTGCTGGGACCGAGAGTTCAGACACCCCGGTGAGGAAGGGCGCGAACGCCTCCCATGCACGGACGCCACCGCCGTCACTTTTCGCCCATCGCCCCACGACGAGCAGGTCGCGGGCACGCGTTGCCGAAACGTAGAGAAGTCGATGTTCTTCCGCAGTGAGATATGTCTGCTCCTCTTGTTTGAATTGACTCCAACCCGCAGGTTCGGCCAGCACCTTCTCGGCATAGCCCCACTCACTGGTGATGCTGAAGTAACCGCGGGCGACGAGTCCGTCACGAATGATCCTTATGCCGACGCGCGGCTTGAAGCCGCCGCACGGATCGGCAAGGAAGACGACCGAGGCTTCGAGCCCCTTCGCCTTGTGCAGATTCATCACGCGCACAACATTGCTCTGTCCCGGCTCAAGCGGTAGCGACTCCACCTCGCTCGATGCCTCACGATCCTCTTCGAGTGCT
>Ga0207046_10043_pt1 | contig 35082 bp, 25 predicted proteins | sample Alteio_BWMinCont_66_FD_153303 | JGI IMG/M metagenome (GOLD analysis project Ga0207046, IMG submission 153303) | Enriched cells from forest soil in Barre Woods Harvard Forest LTER site, Petersham, Massachusetts, United States -... | ecosystem: Environmental > Terrestrial > Soil > Temperate forest >...
CCTTAACGCGGCGCCCAACGACACTTTTGGCAACACCAAATCGATAGTAATCCAAGAACCGCGACTTCTCGCACGCCTGTATTGATCACCGCATTCTCCACTGTTAGTTACTCGATCCTCGTTGAACGAGGTAAGCCGCGAGACGACAAAGTGAACAATCCCTTTGGGTGCTTCGCGTTCGACGTCCAACAATCCGGATCAGTGGTTGCCAGACTGAGTCGGAATACTCTTCGTTTGTAACTCGATGGCGCCAATCTCCATCTTGGCGTCGGGCCTGAATGCCTTAGCGGCCGCGGCTTGCATGGATATCGCTTGGTCTGGATTTGTTGGAACTCTGCCTCCCGTGGCCTCCACGGTCACCGTGAGAGGGGTGCCGGCAATTTCTCCCAGTTCACGCAACTGGTCTGAAACAGAAAACTCAAACGTTCTCTTCTCGGGACCCTTGCTGCCGTGATGACGAAACGCCCCGAACCACGAAATAGTACCGACGAACTTTCGTGTTTGAGGCTGACTCTTCTTAGCGATGTACACATCAAAGAGCACTCCCGGGTGGCTCTCGGCTGTAACGTCTCGCAATACCAGCTCTGTAGCAACCGTGCCCGCTGGAGGGGCCACTAAAAGTTTCGCATTGAGCTCAGAAACGTCGATGTCCACGGTCGTTTGTGGGTGATCGATCACAATACGGTTGCTAGTGCCAAGCGTGGTTTTCTGCAATTGCTTGCCTTCTGTTAATGCCTGTTCGAGCGCTGCGTTAGCCGAAATGCGCGGACCACCGGATCGAGTGCAGTTGTCGACATTGTCGTAGACATATCCCAGCGTCGTGGAATCCAAGAAATTCTTGACGGGTTGCGTCTTCAAAGCTCCCGTGTCATCGACAAAGCTGAAGGGCTGAGTCTGCCAACTCCCGGCCGGCAGTGAATGTGCATTTTGCCAACAGGCCCAGAGGCGATCGATATTCGCGTGGTGCGAATAAAAGATAGGATCGTTGGCCGCAACTGGCACATCACCCATTTGAGCCACGGGACAACTTGGTCCAACGGTACAGTGAACATATCCGTGTAGGAGTTTCTCAATATCAGATTCGAAGGAAAAATAATCCCGTTTGCGTAAGAACGAATCTGCATTGGTGGAGTTCGAGTTCAGCTGTGAAGCACCCGTATTTAATCCTGGATCGCGGCGCGAATCGTAGAGGGCCGACGTTTTACTTCGGAACTCAGCCGGCAGCAGCTCGTAGCCCGGGTCAGTGTAATCCCAATACGGTAATCGCAACTTGTCGTCGCCAGCTGCCCACCGCAAGACCCGCTCAAAGTAGTAGAGATACATACGATGCCAGCCAAAGAAATTCAGCGCCTGGGTATCACCGGAGTGTTCACAAGTTGCCCAAATCTTTTCGGCAATTGCGTCCGGAGCCGACTGATCGATAATTCCGGTGAAATAAGAAAGAGAACCCGCCATCCCATGATCGGTAAGATACTGTTTCTGCTCAGCGATCGTTCCATCCGGGCTTTTGCTCCCATAATAGCCGTGGATGTTTGCCCAATATTCCCAGCTGCGGCGGTAGTCCGCTGAGTTGTGCGGACTCTTGTCGAGAGACCTCATTTTCGTTATCGCAGCCTGGAGGCTCGCGAGGCGCTTTGCGCCATCGGCTCCGCCGATGAAGTCTTGCCACCGCATTCGGATTTGCGGAGCCGAATTCACATCTGGTTTTGACGACGGCTCTTGACCGCTAGCGAGCGAAGCTTGCAAAGAAAGTGCGGCGGCCGTCGCAACCAGTATCGCCAATATTGTTTGAACTCGTTTGCGGCTCATGGAAGTCCTCGTGCGCAACAACCGAATCAATAAGACCGACCGCAACCGCGGGACCCGCGATTGAAATCACCAGAGTTGAAGCCGTTTTTGACGAATGCTCTAATGCAACAGAATCTGCCGCAGAGACTAACGCGCAGTCTAATTTGAGTCAAGTACGCCTTTATTACCCACGCGTTCGATGACGACTCCGATGTCCTTAGTTACGTCGAATAGAACTCAAATCATCACGAAAACCAACCACGCACACTAGTACCAGCGGGTTCCCTGTACGAAACTGGTCCCGGAGCCGTTCGCGAAGCCTTGAGGCGGTTTGTAGTCTGCAGGAGTTTCGGAACTCCAAATCGCCGAGGTGGCAACTCCCGGAGCACCGCGAGCAGAACGACCGTATGACCAGGGAAAATCAGTGAGATGTCCAGTTTGCTTCTGAATCAGCCACTAGGTTCATGGTTGCAGGAAGCAGTTGACATTTGTTTGATTCGGGCATATATGTCGATTTTCTAGGTATCAACATGAATGAAAGCAAACAAGAACTCCTCCGTGGCACTCTCGATATGTTGATCCTCAAGGTTGTCGCCCTGGGCCCCAGCCACGGTTACGCCATCGCGCAACGACTTCAGCAAATATCGAAAGAATTCTTCCAGGTCCATCAAGGCTCTCTCTATCCTGCGCTCCATCGGGTGGAAGACAAAGGCTGGTTGCAAGCTGAATGGAAAGAATCCGAAACCGGCCGGCAAGCTAAGTTCTACTCTCTGACCAAAAAGGGCCGTAGGCACATGAACGCTGAGGTCATCAATTGGCAGCGCCTGTGCGATGCCGTCGGCCTTATCTTGCGCGCAGAGGAAGAGTCCTAACGATGCGCCGGATTCGCCGCCTCTTTCATACATCTCGCACAGAGAAGGAACTCGATCAAGAGCTCCGATTCCATCTCGATCGCCAAATTGCCGACTATGTAGCCGCAGGGTTCAGCCCAGACGAAGCGCGCCGCCGCGCGAACCTCGAATTCGGCGGCGTTGAACGTGTCAAAGAAGAAGTCCGCGATATACGCTGGGAGACGCACCTCGACAACCTGTTCCGCGATTTTCGTTACGCGATTCGCAATTTGCGCCAGGACTGGCGGTTGGCCTCCGTAGCCATTTTTACGCTGGCGCTGGGGATTGGGGCCGCGACCGTGGCGTTCAGCGCTTTCTACAACTTGCTGTTTAATGCGTTTGCGGCGAGGGACGCGGGGCGGCTGGTGATTTTGTCGGGGCAAAGCGCCGAAGCGGGCGGACATCCGGAGATGGATTTGTGGCCTCTGGCGGGATCGCTATCGGACTTCGATGCGATACGCGAGCAGAATCAGACATTCGAGGAAATCATTGGATACCACCGCGGGATCGCATTGCTAAACGATGGAAAGGACAATCATCAAGTCTACGTCGCAAAGGTGACGGGAAACGCGTTTGATTTTTATGGAGTGCCACCGCTGCTGGGGCGGGGAATTGTCGCCGAAGATGCGAAGCCCGGGGCACTGCCGGTTTTTGTGATGAGTTACCGGGCGTGGCTGGGAGAATTCGGCGCGGATCCGACTCTGATCGGGAAGAGTTTTCTGTTGAATGGCGAGCAGTGCACGCTCGTGGGCATCATGCCGCGGCGATTCCAGGCATTTGGTGCTCTGCAGCAAGTGTGGATGCCGATTGCGGATACACGCGGTGCGGGCGGAACGAAGAGCGAGCCTTCAGTTGACACGATGATGGCGCGACTGAAACCGGGCGTGAAGATAGATGCGGCTTCCGCGGAACTGGACGTGATCGTCAAGCGGCTGGCGAAGAGCAAGCCCGAGGAATTTCCAAAACATTTCACGGCGCGAGTGCAGTCAGCGACGGATTTTCTGATGGGACCGTCGGGAATCGGAACCGCGGGAGGGCCGGAGGCGGAGCATTTCGATGTCAAGCACATGCTGTATGACTTGCTGGCCGGAGTGATGATGCTGCTTTTGATCGCATGCAGCGGCGTGGCGAATTTGCTTTTGGCGCGAGGGGCGTCGAGAGAAAAAGAAATTGCGGTGCGGACGGCGCTGGGCGCATCGCGGGCGCGCCTGGTGCGGCAACTGCTTGTGGAGAGCGCGGTGCTCGCGACAGTGGCGTGCGCGGTGGGCTGCGTGTTCGCGTATTTCGGGATGAAGGTTGTGGCCACGGCTGTTCCGCACAAAGGTCAGAGCGTGGGAGGGGAGACGGTCATCGGGCTGGACTCTATGGTTTTATTTTTCACGTTGGGCGTGACGGCGTTGACGACACTGCTTTTCGGCTTGGCGCCTGCGCTGCACGCGGTGAGTCGCGATGTCCAGCCGATGTTGACGGGAAGTGGGAAAGGGACGAGTGGGGATTTCCGGCGTGGGAAGTTGCGCGCGGGCCTGGTCGTCGTAGAAGTAGCGCTAGCGATCGTACTGCTGACGGGCGCGGGACTCATGATTCGAAGCTTTTACGAGCTGACGCACATCGATTTAGGATTCAATCCGAAAAACCTTTTCTTCGCCCCAGTGGGGCTGCCGTTCGGAAGCAAAGAGGCGACGGAGCAACAGCAAGACAAAACCAGGAGAATCGAGGAGCGATTAAAAGCCCTGCCTGACGTGGCAGAGCTTGCCGTGAACAATTCTCTGCCGGGCTATAACCCGGGAGGGCGATTTGTAGCGACTGTGCCAGGCTCGGCGCATTCCGAGAAGGTTGGGTTTGATGGGTGCAGCGAAAACCTGCTGCGAATGCTCGAGATGCGGATGTCCCTCGGGAGATGGCTGTCCGCAAGCGAAGTGGATGCGGCGCAGCCGGTGGCAGTCATTAATCAGACGATGGCGGCACGTTTTTATGGCGGGGAGAACCCGCTGGGGCGCCAGATTGAAGCGAAAGAATTTAATGAAAAGGTGCAACCGGCGCACGATGTGTATTTTCAAGTGATCGGTGTGGTGCGCGACATAAAGGATTATGGACCGCAAGTGCCGGTGCTTCCGATGGCGTTCGTTCCGTACACGATCCGCGGAGGAGGAATCCTTTTCCTGAAGACCAAGGGCGATCCGGCGCTGCTGATGAATGCCGTGAAGCGGGAGATGTGGGCGGTAGACCCCGATATGGTTTTTTCGCCGCAGATGGGGCCGTACATTGATGTGTTTTACGGACTGACGTACTCGACGCATGAGTTGGGGTTGACGACGTTCACGGGAGTGGCGGGGATTGCGCTGGTGCTGGTGGTGATTGGGGTGTTCAGCGTGATGGCGTACACGGTATCGCTGCAGACGCAGGAAATTGGAATTCGTATGGCTCTCGGGGCGCAGCAAAGCCGCATTTTGCAGATGATTCTCGCGAAGGGCGCGCGCTTGCTTGCGGCAGGAATTGTCCTCGGTCTCTTCGCAAGCTACGGCCTCACGCGTTTCCTAGCGAGCCAGATTTGGGGTGTTTCTGCAACGGATCCATGGACGTTCGCCGCGGTGGCCGCCCTGGTCGTCGCAGTGGGATTAGGAGCCTGCTTCCTGCCCGCGCGGCGCGCCACCTGCGTCGATCCTATGGTCGCACTGCGCTACGAATAGGAGCACAGAATGACCTGGCTTCGTCGTTTGTTCCATAAGGGGCGCGCCGAAAGCGAGCTCGACAAGGAGCTCCAATTCCACCTCGACGGTCAAATCGCCAGCTACGTAGCCGGGAGGCCTCAGTCCAGAAGAGGCCAGCCGTCGTGCGAGGCTTGGGTTTGGCGGTATCGAACGCGTCAAAGAAGAAGTCCGCGACACGCGCTGGGAAACTCACCTGGAAATCCTCTTCCGCGATTTCCGTTACGCCCCCCGCAATCTGCGGACAAATCGTGCGCAGTCGCGACGACGTGATTTGCATCGGGCCGGCTGAGCGGCCTATCCCAGCAGAAGCTCACGTGGTTCCGAGGAACGGTCCTCGATCCAGCGTTCCGGTAACGTAACTCCACGTCTACTTTACGGGATGACTATCTACGATCCTTCCCGGCTCTTCCTTCCTTTTTCGTGAGATGCCAAGCGTCACACCATGAGCATAGATAGGCACGAAGTTCCTTTGGCGCATTGGCGGTTGCCATCTGGTGAGAGGCTGTGGCCAGAGCTTCACCTTCGCTTGCGTACTTCCGCTTGCCGCTGACCGGACATTGTGATTCGCTGTCGACCACGAACCCTTCCAGTGAGTCTTCTTTGCTGTGATCTAGCCATTCGTCTTTACGACTATTTCATTTAGTGCGAGGAACCCCAATCATCTGATAATGCAGGCGAATCAGGCAAACGACTGATCAAACGCGCAAACCGTCCACTTCGATATCAAAACGGAGTGCGATGCAGAGCCAGCCGTAGAAACTATTCATACCTCAACGCTTCCATGGGGTCCAGACGCGTTGCCCGGCGCGCCGGAATATAGCTCGCAAGCAGAGCGGACATTATCAGCACGGCGGCGACGGTGCTCAGAATCGAAATATCCCAGGAGCGAACACCAAAGAGAAGGCTGCGCATGAACATTCCAGCAGCTATCGAGGCTGAAAGACCGATAACGACTCCGATGAGGGTCAACCAGCCAGCTTCCTTCAGAATGAGTTGGTATACAGAGCTACGTTGTGCGCCAAGGGCCATCCGTACTCCAATTTCACGGGTCCGCTGGTCCACACCATAGGCTGTCACGCCGTAGAGGCCCACGGCGGCCAGCACAAGCCCGATGGCTCCAAAGAGCCAGGTCAGGCTGGCGATCATGTTCTGCTGGGCAAAATCGCCGTGAATGACTTCGGAATATGGCTGTACGCCGTACATCACGAGGTTCGGATCGACATCCGCCAACGCCCTCTTCAGCTGCCCCTGCAGGTCCGGCGGATTTCCCGGTGCCCAGATCACGATGTTGTACAGGTAATGCGACCAGATTTCGCGGATTTCCGAGTCTGCTTCATCGAAGTGTGCGGTCTGCGCCTCCGGGAGGAAATACATGGGCTGCTCAGGTTCCCACACACTCGACGGAAAGTAGCGCATGTCGGAGGCGACGCCGACGATCTCGTACATCCCCGTATTTTTCCGCGGAGCGGGGCCGAAGTGCTGCCCGGTGGGGTCCTCCCTGTCGAAGAACCTCTTCGCAAATGCCTCGTTGATCACCGCCACAGGCCGCGTATTACTGTTGTCGTCGTCGGTGATCGTACGTCCCATCACGATCCTGTCCCCGAGAGTCTCAAAAAACCCCGGCGTCACGCGGGTCCATGCCGATGAGACATCGTCCCTCGGGCCAGGCTCGGGTTTACCCTCAATCCGGATGTCATGATCCCAATATGAGCCGCTCATCGGTGCATAGAGTGCGGGGCTGACCATACGCACACCGTGGATGGCGCGCAGGCGCTCCCCGATTTCGCGGAAGAGCGGGAGCAGTGCCTCCTGCTTATAGTTGGAAAGTAACGGATTGATCGAGACCAGATACCGGCCGTTGGTATCGAATCCGAAGTTCTGGTGCTGCAGATTGCGCAGGCTCTGGCCGAGCATCGCCGCCACGCTCAGCAGTACGAGCGATATAGCCGCCTGCACGACCACCAGCGTCTTCTGCGCCCAGTGGCGATTGCCTCCTACGGAGCGGTTCACTCCGCGCAGCGCTTCAATTGGATCGGCGTGCGAAGTCATCCATGCGGGTGCAATGCCGAAGACGACTCCGGTGATCACCGAAATACCCAGCGCGAAGAGCAGCACCGGCATCGACGGCGCTGCGTCTACGGGGACCCAGGTGTCCGGTGCGGTGAAAGTAAGGTGGAGGATCAGTCTGGCGCCCGCATACGCGACGGCGATACTCGCGACGGCGCCGAACACACTCAGGGTGAGGCTCTCAGCCAGCGCCTTGCGCACCAGGCGCGCGCGCGATGCACCGAGAGCGGCGCGGATCGCCGTCTGGGGCCGGTCCTTCAGACCACGCGCCAGCAGCAGATTGGCGATATTGGCGCAGGCCACCAGCAGGACACAGACAGCAGCCACCAGCAGCAGCCGCAAACCGTCCTTGTAGTTCTCGCGCATCAGGGAAACACCCGCGCCGCCCGGCGTAAGATGCAGGGTCTGCTTCTCCCAGAGTGCCCTTTCCAGCTCAGACATATCCGCCACATGGCTCGCCAGCCAGTGGTGCAGTTCTACCTGGAGCTGCACCTCCAGGGTTTTCGGATTCGTACCGGGGCGAACCCTCCCGATCAGATTGAGCCAGGCCTCGCCGATATTCTTGAGGCGCGCGGTTGCGCCGTTGACCAGCGGCTCCGTTGTCAGCGGAAGCCAGAAATCGGGCATGTCCGAGTCGGCGACCTTCGCTCCGAAGAAGCCCGGCGGGGCGACACCGATCATCGAGAACGGATGGCCGTTGATCTGGTATGTCGCTCCGACCACTGACGGATCGGATCCGTACTTTCCCTGCCAGGTGTGGAAACTCATCACCGCGACCGGCGGCGCGCCTTCTTGGTCGTCAGCATCGGTGAACAGACGCCCGCGCCAGGGGGAAATGCCGAACGTCTCGAAGAAATTGCCGGAGACGTACTCGCCGTTACCCGTCGTGACTTGTGCCGAGGAACCGTGGCGCCGCACGCCCAACCCGGCATTACCAACCTGGAACGCCGCCAAGTCCTCGAACGCGGTGGTATTGGCGCGGAAGAGCTTGTACGCCTCCCACGAGAAGAAACTCCAGTCGTTCTGCGGCAGGAAGTTGCCGTCTCCCTGCGTGTACCCATTCGCGTGGCAGCAGCGGACAGCATCGCCGATGCGCCAGAGCTGGTCGGGCCGCACGGCCGGCAGCGTCCGCAGCATCACCTGCTGTACCAGCGTGAAAATCGCCGTGGTCGCCCCGATGCCGAGAGCGAGGGTGAGGACGGCCACGATGGTAAAACCGGGAGACTTACGCAGCATGCGCAGACCGTAGCGCAAGTCCTTCCAAAGCATCTGCACGGTACACTTCCTAAAATACGACCTATTCAGAGCCAGCAACAAGTCCGGTCCGGATCTTTAGAGATTATAGACAACAAAACCGACAAGCGCCTTCCATGAGTTGGCCGGTAAGTGTCAAACCTGTTCTTTCATTTCTTGTCTGTTTTTTCTTCTTCTTTATTTCTTCTTTTCCAAACTGTTCCTATTGAGCCAAGCGGCCTCTGTCCACCCTTCCATCCGCACTCTTTGTTGAGCGATTGTCGCTCGGTGCAAGTTGGGTGTACTCGATTCAGTCCGTGCGGCTACCTGATCTCCCGTGGTACGACACTTCGGCCAATGAAGGCCAAAAGTAGCAGAACCAACGCCGTCAGCCAGGCAGCCACGCTAAAGACGAGCTGCATATACAGACCGATGGTTAGACCGGCGCCAATCTGCAATGTTGCCAGAACCCCGAATTGCGGCATTCCATACAAGAGAATGAAAGGCAAATAGTGCGTGCCAAGCGCAATCATGAAGGCGGGGTAGAACCAGTTCAGCCGATAAGCGGTGGCAGCCGCTACGAGCGGGAGATCAAAGCAGAAGCATAAACGTAATCTGCATTGCCAGAACATTCATCGGGTGCCCCTTGGGCAAGGATGCGGGCCGGCCCATCAATCGCAAAAGCAATTGCGTCAAAGGAAAGATGAACATGCCGCCTACGACCAACGCGATCATCTGAGGGAGAACGAGGCGGTCGACAGTTTCAGGGCAAGTCCGGGGAGATCCCAACGGCTCCCATCCGCCCCTTGTATTCCCCCGTGTATACTTCCAGAGCGGTCCTGATCAAGGACAGAGCGGGCACTTCATCTGCCTGCGGAGGTACGGCGTGCGACGAGTGATCGTGCTGACTTTGGCGGTGCTGGCTGGTTTGCCTGCCTTGGCCCAAGAAGCCAAAAACACAGAGAAGCCCCTGGCCCTGATGGTACGCCGCACGGTCCACGATATGGGCCATGACGCGCTCATGCCCCCAACGCTTTCCTACCTCTTGGGCCTGACTCCACACGCGGAGACCGTGGCGGTGAAACAGGTTGCCGCTAAAATCGGAGGAAAGGATATGATCGGCTTCAATGTTTCCGTGAAAAACCATGGAGACATCGTCATTTTCCGGGAAACCTCCACTGTCAGGACCTACTTTCTGACTTCTCCGGCAGGAGTGTTGCGCAAGGTGATTGAGTCCCGCAAGCCGGAGAATGGCGAAGGGGAATTCACAACCACGGAATTGCGCCCCTCCGCTCTTAAGAAGCGTTTTGACAAAGAAAGGCAGTGCTGGATGGATGTGGCGAAGAATACGGCGCTCTCCTCCGATTGCTATTCCGCGGCGAACTAGGGCGCGCGTGGTGCAGGCGATTTCTGAAAAATCTTCCTTTTCGTGCGCTCGATGAAAACATATTCTCTCTAACCGAGAGTGCGGATTCGCACCGAATTGTGGCAATCCTCCCCAGATTCTTCAACGCCTTATTGACGCGCAAACCAGACAAGTTCGAAAGCTGGAAGTTGTTCAAAAGAAACGCCAAGGAAAGTGGCGCGCCTTAGGGGACGATTTCCGAACTCTTTGGCTGAAGGACTGTGCGCCAGAGAGGCCGCAAGCGGTGATCTGAAAGCGAGAAGAGGCACGCGCTAACGCTTTTCTTCAGAATTCTTCGCGCTAGTGATCCTATGCCAGATGTCTGTAAATTGAGATTCCGACATGTTTAGCTTCAGATCCAAGTGGCTTGGCAAGTTGCTGCCGCGCAATTCTGTCGGCGGGCTAATGCGGTTGTTTGCCGCATTCGAATTGTCACTCACAGAACCAGACAAAGGGGCCGGAAACACCTCGGCGAAAATCCAAAGGCGCACGTCGTCGCCAAACACGTTGATTTCGCTATTGCCGTCGTCGTTGGTCTTGAGAATTCCGCCTCCGCCCAGGGGATTCCGGTAGTAGGACCAGTCGTGCTCATAAATCGCCCAGAACCAGGAGTCCTTCACTGGCTGGCCGTCAGCCGTGGTAAACCGGATGCGCATCCGTCATATCAGAATGGCGAGAGTATAATGACCGACGATGGCACCCTCATTCCTTCACAAGTTATTCGGTCGAAAGAAGCGCGGCGACGATGCGGGGTCTCTGAGCATTAGAGAGACCGTAAAAAGCCTTGCTAAACCCGAGATGTTCACCAGCGATGTAGTTGACCAAGAGAAGAAACAACCTTTAGAGTCTGGCTCTGCTGCGGAGAACACCGGCACCGGGACAAACGTAAATTCCCTGTTTGCCTTCGTGGATCCGAAGGATCCATTTACGCCAGGTGAAATCGCCGGTGAGCAGCTGCCCGGGCCGATATTGTCGATTATGAGTGCCAAGGAGTTCCGGCACCTCTTTCTCTTTCATACTCCGCATACGCGAGCGCACGCAGTTGCGACGGAAAAAGAAGTGTCCAGCAGGTATCCGGAGTGCCAGATTGTTGTGAATGAACTGCCGGTTTCCGACCCGAAAGACTACTCGTCGGTGATGGGTCGCCTGGCGCGAACGGTACGCAGATTGATGAAACTGGGATCATCTGAGATTGCGGACTGCTACGTATGTGTTTCAAGCGGTACAGCCGAGATGAGAGCTGCTTGGTTTCTACTAGCTGCTTTGGGGGTTTTGCCCGCGAAGATGCTGCAAGTCGGATCACCGGCACGGCCACTCTTCGGCGAAGCCAACGTAAAAGAGGTGCGTATGGACTCGAGCGATTGGCGAACAACCTTGCAATGCCCGATGAATATTTCGGGGCTGGCGCACGAGAATCATTCACAAAACCCGGACCGGCGCCCACGGCGGCAAGCCGGGGAATACCGTGGTGGCAGCAGCGAGTGACAAAGAAGCTCGACGAAAAACCCAAGGCTGGCGAGGAAACGTCTTGTTTCGACGGAACCTTTGTGGAACGGATGCGGCTACTGTATGGGGACGCATTGCCCCGGTTCCTCTTGCCATATCTGAGCGAAAAGCTTCGGCGCAATAAGGCTTTCACCGCCGTATTCTCTCCTGACGAGCTACAGAATTTTGCGGAAGAGGTCTTTAGAGAACTTGCTGCGGCTCTTCACCGGGAAGGTGGTGCTGATCACCCGGAGCGTTTCGAAACTCTCGCTAATTCCGTCTGCAACGACGTTTTACTGAGCTTTTACCGGTCCTCCGCCGAGCCCCAGTCGATGGGAGATTCGGACCAGCAAGCTCCACACGTTTTGAGAGAGCTAAAGCTCACGGCCAAGCAATCGGAAGCTCTGCGGCGAACGAAGGAGCCTTCGCAAAACGAAGCAGCGAGAAAAGGACCGGCAGAAACGGCCAAAGAAACGGCCGCGCAAGTACCGACAGAGACTGGAGAATACGAAATCATGTCGGTCGGTCCCGCGAGGCAGGAAACCTCATCGCTTGGAAAGGCAAGGAGTCTGATTGCCCGTGAAGCACTCCCGATTCCAGGCCTTGATGATGCCCTGCGGGAGTTGGGAATTTTTATCGGCTCCGCGGCTCTGCGGCATGCCGCGGAACAGGCGGGCATCGCCGCGGGAAGTCATCTACCCGTTCTTCTTTTGGGCGAAACAGGGACCGGCAAGGAGCGATTTGCGCAGCTGATTCACCGGCTGAGTCAGCGGTTTCGTCGCGAGCTGGTGGCGGTTAATTGCGCGGCTATCCCGGTGTCGCTGGCTGAAAGCTATCTCCTGGGCCACGTAAAGGGAGCGTTCACCGATGCGACAAGCGACGGGAAGGGGATTTTTGAGGCTGCCGACCAGGGCACGCTGTTCCTGGACGAAATCGCGGAACTGACGCTGGAAGTGCAAGCCAAGCTGCTGCGCGTCATTCACGATGGGGTGGTGCAGCGGCTGGGAAGCACGGCTCCCCGGAAGGTCGATGTGCGAATCATCGCGGCCAGCAATCGTGACCTCAGAAAGGAAGTGTCCGCCGGGCGATTCCGCGAGGATCTCTATTTCCGCCTGGAAGTTGTGCAGATTAAGCTTCCGGCGTTGCGTGAACGGCGGGGCGAGATTGCTGAGCTGGCGCTCATGCTACTCAGGCAGATCAATCAGCGAAGGGAAAAACCCCACCAGCTCACGCCCGGCGCTCTGGCACGGCTTGAGCGTCAACCGTGGCCTGGAAATGTTCGCGACCTCTTGAACGTACTGGAGAGGTCCGTGCTCTATTCGCGCGCAGATGTTATCGAAGCTGAGGACCTGATTATTAGCTGCGATCCACCGGCGATGGATCCTTTCGCAGCGTTGCCGGAGCCGTCCGATGGATTCAAGGTCGAGGAGTATCTGGGACAGGTAAGGAACAAGCTTTTTCTGCGCGCCCTTGAGGCGTGCAAGGGCAACCAGACCGCAGCCGCGGAACTGCTGGGAGTTTCCAAACAGGCGGTCAGCAAGTTTGTGCTGGGGCAAAATGACAACGAGAATTGACGGTGCGACAACCGCCGTTGTCATAACCGGCTTTTCCGTCAGCGTAAGTGGTTGATTCCGCGATAGTTTGATTTGGTCCGCCGCGTGCCTTTCCTCCTAGAAGAGGTCTGGATACTATGTGGACTCTGCAAGAGGAATTCTCACGCATTGAAATCGGTCGATCTTCCGAGTACCGCAATCTCATCTTGTTCCCATTAATGCGTCGAAGCGTGCCCGTCCCTCAGACGGACTACCTGCTCCTGGAGGATGGCATTGCGCAAGGGAAGGTCCGCGTGACCGAGCTTCACGCGGGCGGATCTGTGCCAGAGCTACGTCTTGAAAATAATGCGGAGCTCCCGGTTCTGTTGGTTGACGGCGAGGAGCTTGTCGGAGCAAAACAGAATCGCGTGCTAAACCTAACGATTCTCGCGCCGGCGAAGCATACCACCGTGATCCCCGTCTCTTGCGTGGAGGCAGGGCGGTGGAAGATGGAATCCATGGATCTAAGCGTGGCCGATCACGTCATGTATTCGTTGGGGCGCGGAGAACGAATGACGCAGGTCACGGCATCCATGCGCTCCAATGGCACTCGCAAATCTGACCAGGGAGCGGTCTGGAGAAACATTGCTGCCAAAGCGACGCGCCTCAAGACGTCGTCGCCAACCGGCGCCATGTCCGCGATCTATGAGCGCCACGCCAGTGCGGTGGAGGAATTCACTCGCGCTTTCGCCTGGGAGGAGGGTCAGTGTGGACTGGCGTTCGCGATCGCTGGCCGAATTGTTGGGTTGGAGATCTTCGATCACCCTGAAGTAATGCGCAGGTTTTTCCGAAAACTAGTTCGGAGTTATGCTCTGGATGCCCTTGATGCGGCCCCAGGGGAGAACGAACCTGCAAGCGTCGAAGCGGTGTGTGCGCTTGTGACCCAAATCGCGACAGCCCGGACTTTCGCGGAGCAGGCCCTGGGAATCGGTAAAGATGTTCGGTTCACTGGGCCGAAAATTGGCGGTGCCGCTCTCTGGGCGCACGAGCGCTACGTCCACATTTGCGCCTTTGTGGAGAATGGCAAGAGTCCCGACGCTCCTAGTTTTTGGACGCGGATCACTCGCCCGAGCCAGCGACGCACGTTTTGAATGCTGGACAAGAGAGTGGACTGGACCGGACGAAAGCAAGTAGGGCGGAAGCCGATGTTTCGGAAATCGGCACGCTGCACTGGAAAGGATTCGATCTAAATGTCGACCGCGGACCGCAAATCAATAAAGGCGCATGTTGCGCCGGTGCTTGGCCCAGCCATAGAGCGTCTGGACTCGTGGAAGGAGATCGCGGTTTATCTGGGCCGAGAGGTACGCACTGCCCAGCGCTGGGAGAGGCGTGAAGGCTTGCCCGTCCACAGACACTCTCACGCTAAGGGTAGCTCGGTGTGGGCATTCAAGCACGAGATTGATGCCTGGCTACATAGCCGTGATCGGGCCGCGAGCGAAGCGGCTCCGAAAGAGGAATGCTCGGAGTCTGCGGCAGAATCGCTGAATTCAAGAAGAGGACACCTGACAGCAGGATTCCCATCTGGGGGCCGGCCTTTCGCAGGAGCGACTCGGCGGGCTGCACTATCGTTACGATCGAGCCACCTAGTTCCCTAGTTCCCAGTTCGGATCGACTCTCCGCCCATCCTTAATATATATGCGCTGCACGCACAAGCAGCAGTATCCAAACTACAACCGACACGGCGCACCATAATTCAAGGCGTGGAACGCCCGACTGTAGGCGGAGCCTTCGGCAATCCGGGCGTCCACGAAACTTCGTGCCTGCTCGGGTGCCGTGATCCTAGGTCTCGGTCCGCCGCCCATTTGCGGGGGAATGCCCGCCGGGGGACGGTTGCCCCGTTCCCGCGGTCCGCATATCCGCAATATCCGTGCGATCTTCCACCTCAAGCTGCTTGATCAATTTTAGCCGGTCCCCGCCGTTGAACATGTCGAGCTGGGTTGTAACACCGAGTACGAGCGCTGGACGAGAGGCCTTTTCTCTTTCATCACCGATAGTCAACATCCTGTCAGCATTTCACACAATTGGCATTCACTGCGCGAAAAGCGTAAAGATCAGAGTGATTATTATTTTAAACTCTTTGATAAAGTTTAAAAAGAATGACCACTTTCATTTTAAACAATGAAAAAAGGTAGGCTGTTATTTGAAGGCCACCCTGACTGAGAGAGACTACGCCATTCCTAGCAGTTGGGACCGAGTCTTCAGCCGTATTGCTCGGTTGCAAACAAAGTTCTTTGAAGCCTTGTATGAGAAAACAGAGAAATGACTTGGGGCGCCAAAACGAAGGGAAAATAGGAAAATAGCTGGTATAGGTTTGTTCACAACTGTTCTGGTTTCTGTCCTCTTCTATCGAGACTAGCGCCTGACCGCTGGCTCTGTTTTTCTTGCGCGCAGTTTCTCGCGGCCACGCTCCGCGAGCAGCGCACGCGCTATAGACGCGGGCTCACGCGGAATTGCCGCTGGCTTTCGCACGGTTTTTGTTTTTGTTTTTTGCGCCCGATTGGTTATCGGCGAAAGGACACAGCGCAACGCGTGTAGATGCCTGCTAAAACGCCGTAAAACGGACAACTGGCGTACGCTACGCCATGCACTCGCCGAAATCTTAGTGGGACGCCTTCAGCTGCGTCTCAAGAAAGGCCAATACGTCGTTTCCCCAGACATCGGTTGCCGAGGAACAAAATCCCCAGTGTCCTTCCTGATGCGTGCTGCCGAAAGCTGGATAGATCTTTGATTGAAAGTCCTTCTTCTTTTTGTTTGCTTCCTTGCTCAAGGCCCGGCTTGGAGCCAGGCTGTAATCGTTCTCTGCCTGGATCAGAAAGACAGGTGCCTTGGCAAGATCCACTGCCCGAACTAGGCGATCTTGAAGCGGCACATTCTGCTCCCATGACATTGCACCCGGAGCGAACGGCACGAGCGCCTTTACGCCCAAGTCACGCTCGCCAGCAAGCAGAGTTTGGATGCCACCGAAAGAGCACCCTGACATGACGATGCGGGCAGGGTCAACGAAGGGCTGAGACCTCAGATAATTCAGAGCGGCAATCACATCGTCGACTTCGGCTTGCTGAAGCTCGACCATGCGCCGAGCACGTTCACCCGGAGGTGCCTGGGCGACCAGGTCCTGAATGTAATCACCTTGCGAACGGCCTTGCCCTCGGCGATGCGGAACAAAGAAGACGTAGGAATGCGCGGTGTAGAACTTGGCTAGGGCTGGTTGCGAGCCCGGCAATTTCTCGCTGCCATGATTCCACACGATTGCCGGAAAAGGGCCAGTACCCTCGGGCTTCCAAATAAACCCGTGCAGCTCACGTCCGCCGATTGGAAACACAACTTCCTCAGGCTTGGATTGCGCCACGGATATGCCCTGAGCTAATGCGAAGAGCAACAATCCGCAGAGGAATCTCTCCGTTCTGAGCGAGAGAAATGAAAAGAGGATGATTCTTGCGACGGTGATCAGTGAGGAAGTTCGACTGTATTCTCGTTGTGTTCCCGTATCTCCGGCAGAGGTGTTCGTGGAATTTCGCTTCATCTTGGGTGCCCTCATAGAACGAGAAGCATAACTTAGGCAACTCCACAAAGACATACGAGACGGGCGAGCTAAGCTGGCTAAGTCCTGACTAATGCGGTGATTGGCAAAGTGAAATGCTACTTCACATCACCGGTAATGCGTCTTGTTGGGAGTTGGAGGGAGTTCACATGCACATGCAGCAATGGCACCAGTCAGCGGAGGCGCGAAATTGACTTCGGCGCGCATTGCAATCGATGTATATTGCACGGGACCGGAGCGTGAGCCTGAGCAGAAAGCTCCCGGCCGAGTGCAATGGCAAAGGAGTCGAGTATGCCCATTTACATGCAGTATGGTTCGATTTCAGGTGAAGTGGTAAGTACCGGTCAGTTGCAGTGGGTCGAAGTTAATTCCTTTCAATGGGGCGTGGGGAGAGGGTTATCATCGCCGACCGGCGGCAGTGCAGGCAGGGAGTCATCGACACCGTCGGTAAGCGAGATTGTGGTGAAGAAGCCAACGCTCTATAGCCTCACCAACGTAAACATTATAAACGCCCTTGGTCCGCCCCAGCCGAGCGCGGGCCGCCAGCCCGCTCCGAATCGACACCGCGCAGCGGCACCAGTGCCGCCGTGGCTGAAGAACCTCCTCGCCGCGCTGCGACCCTACATGAAACACACGGGAACGATCCATCTCGGCGGGTTCCAATTCGATGCGAGAGAGTTGTCGATGCTCGCGGGAGTGCCAGTTCGCGAGCTCCCGTGAAAGGGGCGCCCTATCGGTGGGGTAGTCGCACGCGTCGGTTAGCTGGACAATACGCCGGTCATTTATGATCGACGCCTTCCCGAAGGCCAAGGTCCTGCTCGGTGACAAAGGCTACGACGCCGACTGGTTCCGAGCCGCCCTGGGCCAGCGCGAGATAATCCCCTGCATCCCGTCAAAAGGCGAACCTTACTCGATCCAGGGACCTGTCCTCCTCTAAACTTCTTTACGGCCGAATGTCGTCCATGTAACTTGTTACGCGACACTCCTCGTATGTCCCTCATTTGACAGGTGCGCCTGGTTTTGGAGAGGCTCGCGCTTGCCACCCAACCTCGACCATGGCGATCTGAGATTGACACGAGAAGGCGGCTGGCCCATCCTTTGACGAAAAGACGAAGCTGAAATCGGAAATTCCGGGTAAGGAAGGGCCCTGTGTGTAGCGGGCTTTTTCCTTTCCTTATACAGGGCGGCGACCCGGGAAGGTTAATCAAGAGTAGGTGATGCCTCCCCACCGCCATAGGCAATAGTCCGCAAGTCGGAGGGTGCTCTATGAATGTCACAGAGCGATGTTTTTCTCGGCGAGATCTGCTGAGGATTTTGGGAGTGGCGAGTGGTGGAATCGCCGTCAGTCGATGGCTAGCACCGGACGCGACGATGGCTCAGGAGCCGGCTCAGGGAAAAGCGATTGAGACTTTCACCGGGCCCGGGGCAAATTCGCACTGGAATTCCGTCGGTCCCTATGTGACCGAGCCCCAAAAAGTTCCTTTGATTCTGCTGACGGACCGGCCCGTTCAGCTCGAAACGCCACGCCATTATTTCCGCACGGCCTTCACGCCCACCGAAGCTTTTTATGTGCGCTGGCATCTCGAAGGTATCCCGAATGCTGTTGATCTAAAAAACTGGAAGCTGCAGATCGAGGGGAACGTCAACAAACCGATTGCGCTGAGCCTTCCCGAGCTGATGCAGAAGTTCAAACCAGTTTCAGTCGCCGCGGTAAATCAGTGCTCAGGCAACAGCCGCAGTCGGCTGCAACCACGTGTGCCCGGCGGTCAATGGGGCAATGGCGCGATGGGGAACGCGATGTGGACCGGAGTGCGGCTGCGCGAGCTTCTCGATATGGCCGGTCTAAAGAGCGGCTCTTTGCTGGTGCAGTTTCAGGGTCTTGAAACGGGACAGGGGCCAAAGGGTCTCGGCTCGAATCTTTTTCTCAAGTCGCTCGACCTTGGGAATGCTGTCTTGGATGAATGCGTTGTCGCGTATCTGATGAACGGCGAGCCGCTTCCGATGCTTAATGGATTTCCAGTGCGGCTGGTTGTTCCCGGCTATTTTGCAACCTACTGGACCAAATGCCTAACGTGGATTCGCGTCCTCAACGCGCCGGACGAAAATTTCTGGATGAAGACCGGATACCGCGTACCGGATACGCCGCGTGGGAACACCACTCCTGAGGATGTGAAGGCAGGCAAGGTAAAAACAGTTCCGATCGAGAGGTTCCCTGTGCGATCTTTCCTTATCTCGCCCGACGGATCTTCGAAGATTCCTGCGGGAATGAACATCACGCTGCAGGGTATTGCCTTCAGCGGATTTGGCCACGTGAACCGCGTGGAAGTTTCGGATGACGGCGGACAGAGCTGGGTGGCGGCGAGAGTCGGAGAGGACCATGGCGCGTACTCTTTTCGCACTTGGGAAATGTCCTGGACCGCAAAGTCTCCACGGATCTATACGCTGGCAGTGCGCGCTACGGATGAAAAAGGCAACACGCAGCCCGACGAACCGGTCTGGAATCCAGGAGGGTACCTCTGGAACCGGATCGAGCGTCAGGAAATCGTTGTGGGAAATGCGAGCTAGGGAGAACTGCCATGAAAAACAGAATCCGAGCGATTTTTCTTGTGCTGTGCGGCTTGACGACGGTGGCGAGCGTCGTTTACGCCGACTTGAAAAAAGGCTACTACTCTCCAGCGGAACTCGGAAGCGTGCGGCAGGTGGCGCGGATCGAGCTTTCGCCGGATTCGAATTACCAGGTGTCAGCGTACCCCGTGCCTGCTGGAGAACTCACCCAGGGGGATGGCCTTCAAGACGTCCAAATTTACTGCAACACCTGCCACAGCCCGCGCTACATCACCATGCAGCCGCCACTCCCTGCCGCGACATGGGAAGCCGAGGTGAACAAGATGAACAAAACCTTCGGTGCAGGGATTCCTGAGGACAACACGCAGAAAATCATTCTGTACCTGCAAGCCCACTATACGGCCGAGAACCGCAAACAGTAGCGTGGAAATGGGGAGCAGCATGCTGCTCCCCTACTAGAGCAAAACATCAGTTCGGAACAGAGCGACTCGGCAGAGTATCGGCAGTCAACGTCAGGGTTTCTAAAGAATCGCAGTGAGAGGATAGCCGTTGAGAAATCCCTTTTCCGTCAGTTATAGGCCCTGACAGTGGCGGGCTAACTCCCGATAAGTACAAGAATTACCGGCCAAGTCTGTTTGCACCTTGATTCGCGCGTAAACGCTTTAGGATCAAACAGTTTGGCCGGCAATTTTCGGCTTCACTGGTCCAATCCGTGCACCCGCATCTGACCCGTGGCCGGGAAACGAGTTAAGCCTGACGCGGACATCATGACTCTTGAATGTCATTGATTTCAAAGACGTTCGCGCCGTAGATCTTCAGTAGGCACGGTCTATTCGGAAGCCTTTTTTCTTGGATTGAAGTCAAAATGCGAATCCTCGATATGACGCGATATCTTCCTCCCCGTTGGTTAGACCTGTTCGCCCACTCTGTGCGAAGATGCCAGTTGGGTTACGACCCAATCGGGGCATGATGCCATCCTCGCCTTCCAGCCAACCTGTGAACCTCTTCCGCGCAATCGCAGCACAAGCCCTTTGTGTGATTTTGCTCCTGAGCCCCGGGGTGGCCCAGCAAAACCCCACGGAAAAACAGGCCGACCAGGGACGGCAGAGTGGTATGAGTACGGGCGCTGCGCATGCCCCTGTAAAAGACGCGCTTTCGCGGCCAATTACCGCCGGGGGCTTCGTCGAAGGCGCTCCCGTAGTCTTCGCGGACATCACCCGTGCCGCGGGGCTCGACAAGTTTCATCACCGCTCCGGAGAACCGGAGAAGAGGACCATATTGGAGACACCCGGTTCAGGTGTTGCTCTGCTGGATTACGACAACGACGGCTGGCTGGACATTTATTTGCTGAATGGCTCAACCTTTCCAGCACTGAAAGGCAAGGAGGCGGCCCCGCGTGCGATGCTCTTGCACAACAATCACGACGGCACGTTTTCAGACGTAACCGACAAGGCCGGGGTGGCCAACGAGCGCTGGGGGTTTGGAGTGGCCGTCGGTGATTATGACAACGATGGCTGGCCGGACATCTACGTCTCAAATTTTGGCAAGAATCGCCTGTACCACAACAATCATGACGGCACATTCACGGACGTCGCGGCGAAAGCCGGTGTAACGCTGGGCGGCTGGTCAGCGGGGGCAACCTGGGGTGACTACGACCGCGATGGATTGCTTGACCTATTCGTTCCGGGCTACGCAAAATTTGATCCGGAGCATCCTCCGATTTCCGGGCAAGGCGGCTTGCCGCCCGGATACTGCCAGTTCCGTGGAATCGAAGTCATGTGCGGACCGCGCGGCTTACCAGGCGAGGGCGATCACCTGTTCCACAACAACGGCGACGGAACCTTCTCTGATGTCAGTATCAAAGCGGGAGTCGCCGACACAAAGGGCTACTATGGATTCTCTTCGGTGTTCGTTGACGTGGATGACGACGGGTGGCTTGATCTTGCAGTGGCCAACGATTCCGTGCCGAGGTACCTCTATCTGAACAAACATGACGGTACCTTTCAAGATGTGAGCTACATATCCGGCTTTGCCCTAAACGATGAGGGACGCGAGCAGGCTTCCATGGGCATAGCGGTAGGTGATTACAACCGCGATGGGAAGATTGACTTCTACATCACAAATTTTTCAGATGATTACAACACGCTCTATCGCAATGATGGCGATGCTAGTTTTTCGGATGTTTCTTTTCGAGCAGGCATCGCGAATCTGACCGTTCCATTCCTGGGGTGGGGCACCGGCTTTCTGGACTACGACAACGACGGCCTGCTTGATCTCTTCGTGGCCAATGGCCACGTGTATCCCGGAGTAGACAAGCAGGATTGGGGCACGACCTGGGCGCAAAGACCACTGCTATTGCGAAACCTGAATGGGATGAAATTCCAGGAAGTTCCGCCGGCCACAGGCAGTGGCCTCGCAGTGGTGATTACCGGACGGGGAGCCGCGTTCGGAGATTTATTCAACGACGGTCACATAGACGTCGTGATCAATAGTGTGGATTCAACGCCAACTCTGCTCAGAAACGTCGTGAACAATTCAAACCACTGGGTAACTCTGAAATTGGTTGGTGGTCCGAAAAGTCCACGCGACGCGATTGGAGCGAAGGCCTTTGTCGCGGCTGGTGGATTTCGTCAACGCGGGGATGTGTTTAGCGGTGGAAGCTACGCCTCGAGCTCCGATCAACGATTGCATTTTGGTTTGGGAACTGCCACCAAGGTAGACAAGGTCGAAATCCATTGGCCCAGCGGAGTACAGGAACAAATCAACTTGCCCGGAGTGGACCGCATCTACATGGTTGTCGAAGGAAAAGGGATCGTCGAACGGTGAAGCGCTCTCTCTCGAGAATCTGGCCCAACCTGGGAATTCTGCATTCCGCCTTTTAACAGCTCTTCTTGCGATTGTCTTTGTCGCTTCTGAGAAGTTGACGGGGGCCGAGGAACAATCACAGACGACCATCTCGAGTGGGATTTTGACGACCTCTAGTGCGGCGAACACAAAGAAAGCGGCCGGTTTCCCTATCCAGCCATGTTCCCCCCTCAACTACCGCGCTCTCGACGCGGGCATTTACGCGGACTCGTTTCTTATTAGTGCGTCTTCGTTGGCAAAGACCAGCGAAACGTGGCAACGGCGGCGGGATCAAGATGGTAGCTCGCATACCTATTCTTCCAGTTCAAATTGAAGTTGACGGTTGAGTTAGTTCCGTTCAACACAATCAAAACGATCGAGCCATCTGGATTACGAAACGCCACCGATTCCAGCCGCTCCTGCTCAAAGGTGCTCGATTCGATTCGAAAAGCTCCCGACGTGACAAACTTGCTGGCTTGTCCGAGCGCGAGAAGATCCACGGTAGGGATGATTCGCGAAGGCGTGACGGCATCATCAATGGTAACGACGGCGCGGCAGGTCTTGCAGCCGCCCAGAAAAGGCTCGTGATTCTGGTTTAGCGCGAGATTCCATAAGACTACCCCCTTTGCCCAATTCCGCATGGTGGAGATGACCAACCGGACCTGCTCCTCGAGCAATCTTCCTTTCTGCCACTCGCCGCCAGAACATTCCGTTAGCCAAATCTCCTTGTCGGGAAATCGATTGTGGAGTTCGGTCTGCGCTGTGGGGTTGCCTCCGTAGCAATGAATGGCAATGCCTGGAACGAAACTCGCGGCTTGTTTGTCGCTCAACACCTTGATCGGAAAATCGATCAAATCCCAATTGTGGTCGAAGGTTAGGATCTTGGCTTTGACTCCTGCCGCACGGAACGCCGGTCCCAGATCGTCTCGAATAAAATTTGCCTGCTCTTCGGCACTCATTCCCATTCCGGGATAATCGACGGGAATGTTGAGTGGCTCATTTTGCACTGTTACAGCGTAGATGGGCACACCAGCTGCCTCATACGCCTGAACGTAGCGAACAAAGTATTTGGCGAGGGGGTTATAAGACGAGGGCAGGAGTGTTCCCTGGATCATGGATCCCGAGGTTTTCATCCAGCCCGGTGGGCTCCAAGGCGACCCGATGATTTTGAGATTAGGGTTGAGAGCAAGAGCTTCGCGGAGAAGAGGAATAATCTGCTCGCGATCGTGATCAATGGAGAAGTGCTTCATCTCCGGATCCACTTGCCCCAGGGGCATGTCGTCGTACGTGTAGTCCTTGCGGGCAAAGTCGCTCGCGCCCATGGGTTGACGCAGCAAGCTCAAGCCGATTCCTTTTTTCGGGTCAAAGAGCAATTTCAAGAGCTCGCGTCGTTTCGCAATTGTAAGCTTTTGCGAAATCAGCCAAGCAGAGGAATCGGTGAGCGAGGCGCCGAAGCCCTCGATCTGCTGATACTTTGTCGTATCGTCCACGATAATGGTGAGTCCCTCGAGACGGGACGACGCAAAGTGAAGTGTGGGTCTGTCTTCGAGCGATTCGTGCGACTCTTCCGAGGACTTAACGACGTGAATGCGGATGGAATTCCCCGCTTGGGCCTCGGCGGCGGCAGCTCCCGTCAAGGAGACGAGGCCGACTACTGCAAACCCCAGGGTAGCTGAGAATACCGATACGCGCAGCGCGAAATCGCCGGAACGCTTCACTTTTCCAGAGGCCTCATGATGGCCCAATCTACTGCGGATTCTGCGGCGAGGGAGGAGATGGCATAGTAGCGGGATTCTGTTGGGTTTGGCATCGCTTCAGCGCTTTTTGTGAGTTCTCGGCCTCCTCGTCCTTGAGCTTTCGGAATGTCGCCATGGCTTTTTGTGCTTCCTCCGTTCGATGGAGTCGCCGGTAGACGATTCCTAGTTGGTACCAGGACTGCTCGACGACCTCAGGGTCCGATCCGGCAGCGGAAGTGGCGTGCTCCAAATGCCCGGCGGCAGCGGCGTCATTTCCGAGAAGCATTTCGGCCCTGGCCAGGTTGTAGTCTGAATGTTGCAGGTCCGGCTTCACGCGCACCGCGCCTTCGATTAATGATTTCCCTCTCAAAGGATCGCCGCTCTCTATGGCAATGACACCCAGTTTGTATTGCGCAGAGATGTTCTCTGGATCGATCTCGAGTTCTCTAAGATAGGCCTGCTCAGCTTCCGGCAACTTGCCCGCCAGGCGATATTCCGTGCCTAGCTCTTCATGCAACCGGGGTTCGTTGGGAGCCAGTTTGATGGCCGCCTCATATTCCGCTATGGCGTCCATGTGACGCTCGGCTCCAGCGCTGGCTTCCGCCAGGAGCTCGCGGACGCGCCACGATTTCGGGTCGGCTTTGAACATCCGGGCGTAACTGTCGTTAGAGACAAAAAGATGTGCGCGGCCGCGGTGATAGAGAATATCCACGTTTTCAGGAGCAAGTTTCGCGGCCTGGTCGAGGGCCTGAACGGCTTCGTCTCCATCTCCTTTTTCGAGCGCGACGATTCCCAACCACATCCACGCGTTAGAATCTTTTGGGCTGATGGAGGTTTCCTTGCGCAAGGCTGCCACAGAAGCCTCCAACTGGTTCGTGCGATATTCCGAGACCCCAAGAAACAGACTTGCGCCGCGCAATCTGGGTTTGAGTTGCAGGGCTTTCTGAAAATCGGCAATGGCCTCTTGGTGGCGGCCCTGCTCTTCGCGAACTAAGCCAAGGTTCAAAAACGCCTCCGCAAAGGTTGGCGCGTGCTTGAGGATTTCGGCAAAGCCATCACCGGCCTGCTCGAGATTCCCGGCCCGCATGGCTTCGGTAGCCAGTTGAAACTGTTGGTCGATCGCCGGGCTTGTCTGTCTGGTTTGACTGTGGGCAACCGTGGCAGGGACGAGCAAGAGCAAAATCGTGGACAGGAAGGAGGACATCCGCCGAACAAGTCGAGAAAGAAGGCTTGCATCAGGCGGAAAAGCACGAGGAATGGTTTGCATCCAGCTCACAGCTCGATGGTACACCAGACGAGCAAAGAAGATTTCCGTGAAGTTTGTAGTCCTTAGAACTGGTACCGCAACGTAAGCTGAATCTGGCGAACCGGGCTTACGACGGCAAGATTGCCCTTGGGGGCGCCAAATGCAAAGTCTGTGACGCCACCATCCAGAGTGTCAAAGACATGGCGGTTGAAGGCATTGGGAATATCAACCTTGAAGATAATAGACTGCCTTTCATTTATGGCAGTACGTTTAAGGATGGCAAAGTCCTCATTGAAGTAATGCTGACTTCGAATGTTGCCGAGGATCAACGGAGCGTTGCCGAAGACGTACCCGCGCTGGGCCACAAGAGCCGGAGCGTTGGGATCGATGAACGCCGCACAGTTGAAGAAGTTGTTGGTGCTGTTGGCGATAAAGGTGCCGTTGGCCTGTTCCGTGCAGCCGCTATTGGCGGCCGCGGCGTTAAACGAGCCATGGTTGGGAGCCAAGAGGGGTTGCCCGGGAACGAGGCTGTAACGGAATGCTCCGTCCGTGGACGGAGCCGAAGGCGCATTGGTGTTCAAGACGGTGGGAGTGCCGCTCTGATAGCGCTGCACGCCTCCGACTTGCCAACCTCCCAGAATCTTGCTGGCAACGCCGTGATTCAGATACTTTTTGCCGGGTCCGGCAGGCAGTTCGTAGATGTAACTGAGAACCAGCATGTGGGGCGTGTCCTGAAAACTGGGGGCTTTCTGGGATTTGGGGTTGAACGGATCCTGGGCCGCGAACTCGTTAGACTGGAACCCCGAAAATACAGGTATGGCGCTGTCCGCGTTCGTCAGGGTCTTTGAGAAGGTGTAAGAGGCCAGGAGGTTCAGACCATTTCGGAAGCGGCGTTCGAGTTTTGCCTGGAAGGCGTTGTAGGTGGAGATTCCCAGATTTTCCAGACACGAGCACATGCTGTTGTTGCTGCCCCCGATGTCGAGATATTGGGGAAAGGGACGCAACAATTGCCCCACCGACGGCGTAGTGTTCACCGAGTTATAGAGCGGCACAAACCAGCTCGGCACAGTTACTCCCAAGCTATTCAGGGTGGCTTGGCCCGCAGGAGACGTGACAGAGTTCGTCAGGGCGTTACCGAGATTGTAGAATTTCGGGTTCAGGGCATTTACCTGGGCAATGTTGGTATGGAGATAGTCGCCCTTAACACCCACATAACCCAAGCTCAGGATCAGGTCTGGCGCCAGTTGCTTCTGAACCTCGAAACTCCAATTCTGCGTCCTGGCTGGGCGTCCATAACTGGGTGCGATGTATCCGACGTTCTGGCCATTCAGGCGGGAGGGGACGGTGCTATTCACCGGGGGCGCAAAAGTGGGGAACCCGGCAGAGAGTGCTTGAACTGGAGTAAAAGCATCCTGAGAGGTAAAGGTGGGCTGAACGACATTGCCGTTGCTGAATTGAATCGCGCCGGTCGGGAGGTCATCGTAGAAGAGTGCGGCATAGTAAATGGCGTACCCTCCTCGGACTACAAGATTGTGAATGTGACCGAACAATTCAGGCGGAGCATAGGCAAAACCGACTCGCGGACCAAAATCCTTAAAGTAGGTTTGGCCTTGATTCGACGCAGAACCGTAGACGAGTGCTCCACTCTCCCCAGGAGCTCCAGGATTGGGGACGTTCAAATTCAAGCTCGACTGGTCTCCGTGGTCTTCGTGGCGTGGCGTATCGACGTCATAACGAAGTCCGAGATTTAGTGTGAAATCGCGGCGCAGCTTGAAATCGTCTTGGACGTAAGCCGCATAGTAGTACGAGCTCAGCCGGGGATTGGCCAAGGTATCAGACAACTGTTCCTGGCTGGGCAGACCGAGAAGGAAGCTGGCAAACGGATCGCCGGTGGAGGGGTTATTGGGGGCGAAGGCGGTTTGAAAATTGCTAAATCCGTAGTTCGGAGAGGTGTCGCCCTGGGCAATGAAAGAATACTGGTAGGCTCTCCATTCGAACCCGAAATCGAAGGAATGGCGGCCCTTGATCCAGCGGAGATTCTCTGCAGTAACGAGACTGTTAGGCACGTGGCCGTTGAAGCTTTCCGTACTGAAGCCTTGGTAGCCAATTCCGAGGGGACTGCCGTTGAAACTGATTTGAGGAAATACCAAGCCATGGGCATTGCCGATTCCCAGTGCGGCCGGCCAATCGGTACCATTCACGCTGTCTGCCTTACTGAGATTGTGGAGGCGGTTGAAGCCGACAGTGAGGGTATTGAGCAAGTTCGGTGTAATCGTGTAGTCCCAGCCACCGCGGAGATAGTGAGTAAAATTGGAATTAAAGAAATTAGGGTTCAAAACCCCCGGCAACGTGTTACCTCCGGCTGGAGTCTCCTGGTCGCGGCTGCTGTAGGAGAAGAAGAATTTGTTCGTTATTCCCCAGTTCTCGTCGATACGAAAGCTCATGGTCGTATCGCGCTCTTGCTCGCTCGAGCGAAAAACAAAGTTGTTCTGCAGACCATTGTCGGTGCCCGGCAGGTTGGGAGTCACGGTCAGAAAACCGAGAATCTTTTTTGCGACGGAGTCAAAACTCGTGGTTGGGACAATGTTTCCGGGGAAGGCGGTGCGACACTGTACGCCACCGACAGTTTTTGTGGTCGAAGGATCAAAGATCTGCCCTGTCAGGATCTGCGATCCATCACAAGGGTTAATAACGGGTTGGCCGTTATTAGTCACGGGCGGTCCAAGAAGGGCGGAGAAGTTTCCGTTTTGAATTTCTGTCGTCGTGGGCAGGGTGGTTACACTGGCCGTACCCGGATTGTTGCGATACTGCTCCCACGAAAAGAAGAAAAAGGTCTTATGGCGACCGTCGTACAGCTTCGGAATGCGGACGGGACCGCCCAAACTGCCACCGAAGTTATTCTGATGATCCGCCGGCCGAGGAACGTTATTCTGATTGTTATTCCATGAATTGGCATCCAATGCCGTATTGCGGAACAAATCGAACGCGGTGCCGTGGTAGTCGTTTGTGCCGGATTTAGTGCCGAAACTTTCGATGCCTCCGGAAGTTCTGCCGTACTCAGCGCTATAAGTGGAAGTGAGCACCTTGAATTCACTCAGCGCTTCCACGGACGGGGCGGTTTGATCGAACGCGGAACCACTGTCGGAGCGCGTGGTGCTCACTCCATCCAACAAAACCTCAGTGCCGAAATTCTGCCCGCCACTTAATTTCGACTCAAAAATTCCAGAGGAAGTGCTGCCATTTTGGTTGGTGCCCGGTCCTTGGGTTCCTGGTGCGAGAAAGACAAAGGTTTCCGGGGAGCGGAGAAAGCTTTGGCCCGAACTGTTTATAGACAACGGCAATTCCAAAATTTCTCTGGATCCGACCACTGTGCCAATTTCAGAAGTGTCCGTCTCGATCGTCGGTAGGTCGGCAAGAACCGTGACCGATTCTTGGACGTCTCCGGGTTGCAAAGTGATGTCAAGCGAAGCCGTGGAATTGATCTGTACTTCCACTCCCGTCGCGGTGGAAACCTTAAAGCCCTTTGCGGTCACGGTGATGTTGTAGTGTCCCAAGACAAGGTTCGAAAAGCGGTAAGCGCCAGTGGACGTGGAAGTCGTATTGTAGACGGTTCCGGTTTCGACCCCCGTGGCGGTAATTGAGGCGCCTTCGACCGCACCACCAGACGAATCGAGAATCGAGCCAACAATCGCTCCACGATCGGATTGGCAAAGGGCCCAGCCCGCGGTCACAAGGACGAAAAGAGCGGCTACGAAAAATCGGTGCGGAGAGGTTACCGAGCGCATTTATTCGCCTCCTGCCCAATCGAAACTACAAAGGCTCCCGGGGTGTTAGGGAATTGTTTTAAGGAGATCGGCCGGAATGATGACCAACCCTCGACGGTCTAAGACAAATGTCCCCCCCACAAGCTTTTCCGAGGCACCCCAAACTGTTGCCGACATTTGGCAACAGCAAAGATATTGCTGTCAAGGATAAACTTTTTGAATACAGTTTAGACAAACGTTGGTCTTAGTGCTGGCCTCCGGGGATTCCGCGCGAGTTCGGCTGCCGCCGGCCCCTTGCGGGCGCCCGGCCTCGGAACTGGGTTAGGCCGTAATCCCCTGTTCAGGCAATGCTTATGCGGCCCGTGAGGGGCAGATTAAACGATCTCGCCAGAGATGGCCACGAGTCAACTTGGCTTCGCCGAGGAAAAAACAATCCCCAGCCGATAAGCCCTCAGCCTGAAAATTCTCGCGGACTACCTCGGCCTCTGCCCCGCCACGGGTTCCGCGGTACTCAATAATGTTCCCGGCCGCTCGATTTCTGTCGAGACAAGTGAGTGCTTGCGCGCCGCTGCCCGAAAATTCAACGACCGACCAAGCCTGCTGACACGCTCGCTCCGCAAACAGCGCATATCAGCGTGATTTTCTCTTCGACGGTCAGCATGCTCAGCAATGCTTCGACTCGCTTCTTCGCCTCCGGGGAGATTGATGCACGCTCCTTGCCATCGCCCACGCCACGGAAACAACCATTGCGAGAATTATCGGGCCGGTGCGCAACAGCAATCTGGAGCGTTCTCTCTTATTTCCTAGGACAACGGCATCTTACCGCCCGGACGGCATTCCCGCGCAATGTCCGAATTCCCCGGGCGCCACGTCGCGTTACAATTGCACGCTGAAATTGTCTGGACAAACGCGGCGGACAGAGCGATAAGAAAAGTGGCCATGCTCTTCTCACGCAGATTTTCGCGCAGAACCTTCCTCCAATCGACGTCGCTCGCAGTCGCAGGAGCTGCGACTCATCAAATGGGATTCCCATCTACTTTTGCCACCGCTCCCATACAGCAGCCGCTTAAAGAGTTCGACTACGGCGACGTCGCACTAACCAGCGATTTGCACGAGAAGCAACGGCGTGAAACTCACACCGTTCTGATGGAATTGAGCGAAGACAGTTTACTCAAGCCTTTTCGGCAGATGGCCGGACAGCCTGCTCCGGGCGAGGATCTGGGCGGCTGGTATCATTACGATCCGGACTACGACTCCAACACTGTGGATGTGGGCTTCGCTCCGGCCGCTACGTTTGGCCAATGGGTTTCCGCACTGGCTCGGAACTATGCGATCGACAATTCTCCGGCCACCCGAGATAAGGTGCTGAGGTTGAACCACTTGTACGCGCAGACCATTTCAGGCGATTTTTACGAGAAGAATCGCTTCCCGGCGTACTGCTACGACAAGCTGGTCTGCGGGCTCATCGATTCGCACCAGTACGTTCACGATCCAGAAGCCCACTCCATTCTGGAGCTCACTACGAATACCGCGCTGCCCCACCTGCCGGGAAAGGCCATCGAGCATGGGCGCCAATGGCGCGCGAATCCCGCCGAGGGATATACCTGGGACGAGTCCTATACGATTTCGGAAAACTTGTTTCTCGCATACCAACGCGGCGCGGGCGACCGCTATCGTTCGCTCGGAGCTCAGTATCTGGACGATGATTATTACGATCCGCTTGCTGAAAACCGCAACGTTCTCGCTGGCAGGCACGCCTACAGCTACGTGAATTCGTTATGTTCAGCAATGCAGGCGTATCTGACGCTGGGAAACGCGAAATACCTGCGTGCGGCCAACAATGCGTTCGAGATGCTGACGGCGCAGAGTTTTGCGACGGGTGGCTGGGGGCCAGACGAGCTGCTTCGCGCGCCGGATAGCGGAGAGCCTGCCAAGAGTTTGACGGGAAGTCATAGCAGTTTTGAAACCCCCTGCGGTTCCTATGCTCACTTTAAGTTGACGCGTTACTTGCTGCGCGTTACCCGCGAGTCGCGCTATGGCGACAGCATGGAACTCGTGATGTATAACACGATCTTGGGCGCAAAGCCGCTGCTGGCCGACGGCAGTACTTTTTATTATTCCGACTACAACTTCCAGGGACAAAAGATCTACAAGGATGCTCGCTGGCCCTGTTGCTCTGGGACGCTGCCGCAAGTCGCCGCCGACTATCGCATCAACACCTACTTTTCCGATCCCGATGGTCTGTACGTCAATTTGTACATCCCTTCGACCGTCCGATGGACGCAGGGAGGTTCACCGGTTTCCCTTACGCAGAAGGGCACCTATCCGTTTGACGGCGTGGTGAAGTTCGAGATCACGGTTTCAAAGACCACCGACTTTGCGATTCACTTGCGCATTCCAGCTTGGGCGGAGGGGGCATCAATTCTCGCCAATGGTAAGCCTGTGCCGGCACCCATCATTCCGGGCAAGTTTGTAACGGTACGCCGTCCGTGGAAAACCGGCGATCTCATCGAGTTGAATTTGCCGATGAGGTTGCGATTGGAAGCGATTGACGCACACCATCCGCAAACTGTCGCGTTGCTCTCTGGCCCGCTAGTCTTATTTGCGATCACAGACGTTGCGCCGGCCGTCACAGCGAGACAATTGCTAACAGCAAGGAAAACCGGGCGGGAGTCCTGGCAGGTGGAGACCGATCGCGGACCGATGGGCATGTTGCCATTCATCGCGATTGAGGACCAACATTATTCCACGTACTTAGTCGTCAAATAGTGTCGTCGGACCCCTATTAATTTTTGCGCTGGCTGATATGTCTACCCAGCAAAACAATATCTAATCCGCGCCAAATTGTTGGCAATTTGGAGGATCCAGTCCCATGGGAACGCATCCGGTCGCTCGCGAATTGATACGGTGGCAAGTTTCAACGCTTAACCGGCCAATGTCGGATCAAGACACAAAGAGAGGGATTGGAGTTATTCTTTCTTTCATCCTAATTTCGTGGGAGAGGGGAAGCCCTCTTCTGAACGCACATCCTCGCAAGATTCCGTTCCGGGAGAGAGCTTCCCATGCAGTACGATTCTCTTTATCCCACTTCGCGTGGATTCTTGCAACCCAGCTTTCGACTGGGCTGCTGACGGCAAGGAACAGATCCTCCGCCGTTGTCCGAAGTGTTTGTGCGATTCGATTATCGGGCACGGTCGACGACGCAAACAGGCGCATGATGAAAATCACGACTGGATCGAAATCCACCGCGGCACCTGTAGCCTCTGCCACCTGACCTTTACCTTCCTTCCCGTTTTCTCGCTCCCTTACACCCACTACAGCCTGATGGCGCGCAGTCAGGCGCTGCGGCAATATTTTCTAGAGCACCGGTCGTTGGAAAACGCCGCACCGTCTCTCAAAAATCCCGATCGCACGCCGGATCCTTCTACCCTCCGCCGCTGGTTCCGTAGCCTGGATTCCTCGCAGCCCGCCTTTTCCTTCTTGCGCCCCATGCTGCGAGCTATCGCCGACTGGCTGGCACGCGGAGAGCAGATCCAATGCGGCCTCTTGTGCTTATCCTGGCCAACCCTGTTTCCTTTTCTCCAGATCTTTTGGCCCCTGCGCCTCTGAGACGAATTATTTTTTCTCCCGCCCACCATCCTTGCCTGGGATTGCCTACCCTGCGCTCCGGACTCTGTGCCTGGGAGCAACGTGCGCACCATGGGCGAGGATTTGGAACGGCTCAAACAGCGCTTTCCGCTGCTGGAGTACCTGCAACGGCACCACTGGACCGGTCGTCCCGTGGGAACTGGTTCCGAGTTCGTCGGTCTTTGTCCGTTGCATGAAGAAACCCATCCTTCCTTCTACGTCAACCCCCACAAGAACCTGTTCTACTGTCATGGCTGTGGGCGCGGCGGTGACTTGATCCGTTTCCTCGAGTTGAGTCTGCATCTCTCCTTCCGCAGTAGCGTCGCCTGCCTGCGCGAGCAACTCGCTCCCGCGGCTCAACTCCTCGAGCACACCGCGGCCTTCTATCAACTCCAACTCTCCCGTCATCCCGAAGCCGTGCACTACTTGCTGCAGCGCGGACTCCGCGAGCCCGCCGTGATCGAAGAATTGGGCATCGGCTATGCCCCTGGCGGAAAACTGCGCGCCCATCTCAGCGACCTCGGCTATTCCCTGGAGCTGCTGTTGCAAACCGGCTTGATCGGCTCGCAAGGTGGTGATGCCTTCTGCCGTCGTGTGATCTTCCCCTGCCGTCAAAACCATCGCATCCTCAATCTCTATGGCCGCAGCATTGGGACTGCCTTTCCTCACAGGCTCCTGCCGCGCTCCAAAGGCGGATTGTTCGCCTGGGAATCGGTCCGCCACTGCTCCCACGTGATTCTCGTCGAAGGCCTGTTTGATCTTGCGATTCTCTGGCAGGAAGGCTTTCGCAATACCACCTGTGCGATCGGCACTCATCTGACGCCCCTGCAGTGGGATCAACTTCGCGATTCCCAGAATCGCAGAGTCGACATCGTCTTCGATCAGGACGACAACCAGGCTGGTCAACAGGCCGCTCTGGCGCTCGCTCAGCGTTTGCACCTCGCCGGTCTCACCGCGCGGATCGTTCGCCTGCCCGCCGGCCACGATCCCAACAGCTTCTTCCTCGCGGGAGCGAACCGCGCCGATTTCATCCGTTGTCTCGAGGAGGTTGAATCTCCATGACCTTTCGACTCATTCTGCGCAACTCTTCTCCGCCCAGTGTCTCCCCCTATCGACTGCTCGACGAGCAAGACCGCGAACTCGCCTGGGCCAATGCCTTTCTCGATGCCCAGAGAGTACGCCAACTCTCCCTGCGCTCCTTGCGTGCGTACGGCTATGACCTGCTGCACTTAGCCCGCTGGCTGCACCTCACGCGACACCCACTGGCAAAGATCAACCAATCGCTCCTGCTCGACTATGCCCGCTACCAACTCGATCAGCTTCCCAAGCCCACGCCTTCCACCATCAATCACCGTCTCGGGGTGCTGCACTGTCTCTATCGCTTCCATTACGGACGCGAGATTCCTGGCGGCAAGGCTCATTTCCATCGCAACTATACGACGCGATCGCCTCTCGGCTATGGCCGGCCGCATCGCCGTGTCACCACCGCTTTACGACTCCGGCAGCCGCGCTGCGTGGTGGTCCCTCTTTCCGCTGACCAGGTCGCCCGTTTCTGGAACACCTTCCGCACCTTTCGGGATCTCGCCATCGTGGCCCTGATGCTGCTCGATGGCCTGCGCTCCTGTGAAGTTCTTCAGCTCCAGCTCGAAGATCTTTCCATTTCGGAAGCACACCTTCGTGTCCTTGGCAAAGGCAATAAGAAGCGCGTCTTGCCTCTGCCGGTGGAAATCTTAGAGGTCCTCCAAAACTATCTCCGCTGCGAAAGACCTCTCACCAACTCGCCTTTCCTGTTTGTTTCCTGGAAGGGCCGTGGGCGCGGCCTGCCCATGAGCGCCGCGGGACTGCGCTCGCTGTTTCGTCATCACCGCCTCTCGAGCCAAGTTCCCCAAGCCAATCCCCATCGCTTTCGCCACACCTTTGGTTCCGACATGGTGCGCGCCGGCATGTCCTTGCCCGCCTTGATGCACTTAATGGGGCACACGCAAATTCACACCACCATGATCTACGTGCAACTTGCACCGCAAGACGTGTGGCACGAATATGCCCGTGCTGTCGCTCAGCGGGTTCGCTTGTTGTCTCCGGAGATTTCATGAGCCGCCGTGCCTGCAGCCTGGAGCAGATCTTTGACGCGCACCTTCGCGTCCTGGCCACTACTCTTCGCCCCAACACCGTGCGCAATTATCGACACGTAATCCAACGTTTCCTCCCCTATCTCCACGCGGCTTTTCCCAAAGTGCGCAAGCTCTCCCAGTTGCGCCGCGATCCTCATCTGTTGGGTTGGTTCCGCTCGCTGTGCGACCAAGATCGTCCCTTGTGCAATCACTCCCGCTTGAATCGTCTGATCTCGCTTCGCCGTTTGTTCGAGGACTTGGCCGACAACGGTCATCCTCTCCAACCCGACTTGATTCGCAGCGAGGATTTTCCTCCCCGCACGCGCTATCTGCCCAAGCCGCTTTCTCCAGAAGATGATCAACGCCTGGAACAACGACTCCGCCATACCGACGACCTCGAATCCAACGCCTTGCTGCTCATCCGTTTCACCGGAATCCGCATCGGCGAGTGTATCGATCTTCCCGTGGATTGTCTGCGGC